>JGI24714J26587_10002783_pt1 | contig 11318 bp, 10 predicted proteins | sample BioPla4DNA2_FD_26587 | JGI IMG/M metagenome (IMG submission 26587)
ACGGTGAATTGAAAAGTTAAATTCCACTTTGCAAAAGTAAATTCCACAGATTCTGAAACTGCGAGAAATCAATATTTATCCAGTAATAGAACAAGGTTTATTTTCCGTGACTTTTGCTTTTGAATAGTTTAAAATATGAGTAAAGAGCACAAAACCTACCGTTTTTAGGGTACACTAAATAAAGGGTGAAATGTTAACTAACTTTTTGCAAGAGTAAATTCCACCCTTGCTTATTGTATCTTTATGGAGTTACGGCAGGTGGTGCCTCTTTATTAAGTTTTATTTTTTGAGAAGGGATGGACGTAGGATAACCTTATCAGCTGAGATAGGTTCTACGTCCATCTTTTTTAGGATATCTTCTCCATAAAGGGAAGCAAAGACTTCATAAGGGCTTTTATCACCGAGATTAAGTCTTTTGTAGGAATTAATGTGATTCATCATAAGCGTTATGTCCTCCTGCGTAAAATCATCAAGTGATGTTCCTTTGGGGATTATACGTCGAATCAGCGTGTGGTTGTTTTCAGCTGCCCCTTTCTGATATGATGCCTGAGGGTCACAATAAAAAATTCGAGTTCTTTGTTTTCCCTGAGAATCCATTTCAATAGCAGATGGATTAGAGAATTCACTGCCATTATCCGCGAGAAGCACTTGGAATAAGCTACAAAATACATCTGGATTAAGTTCTTTGTAAAGCCTATTGAAGACGTCAATGACCGACTGTGATGTATTGGCATCCCGGATAAATGCGAGCATGAGCTGAGGTATGGTAAAATGCAACGTCAACAGCACCTTGCCGCCTTTTCTCCCTTCTACCGAGTCCATTTCAACGACAGGAAGCCCAGGATGCTCCTCAATGAATTTAAGGAAATCCTGATAAGTGCGACCAATCCGGCATTTCTTGTCCACCTTGAACTGTTCATTCTTCCTCTTACGTTTTCCCATTCGTACAACACGAGGCATATCAATATTTCTGGCTGCAAAGAGGCCTTTGTTCACATAGTTGTAAAGTGTACGCTCATTCAGCATGATTTCATCTGCATGACTAACACATATGTGGTGGAGAGACTGGCCTTTCATAATGAGAGGGCTGATAAGAGAATCCAATCTCAACGCCTCTTCTTCAGTTAGTTGTGCGCCCTGACGTGACTCAGAACGGACTGCCTCATATTCCCTTTGCGCGTGTAGTGCGGAGTAAATTCTTTTTTCCAGCGTACAGGATTTTTTGACTTCACAGCCATTGCAGACATAAGGAGGCTTTAAAAGTCTCTGACATATTTCCTGGTGGTAATCAGGGCAAAGGGTTGAACAAGAATGGGTGTTACAGAAGTTGCAGTAACGTCTGCACCTTTGGCTACCGCAAAGATGCCGCACAGTACAGTTTTTTCTAATGCGACAGTCATTGAAGGCTCTTCCATAGCAACCGGTCTTTTTAAATTGGAGAAGGTTTCTAACTTCTTTAGCAATAGTGGTTGGATCCTTGCTAATCTCACGTCCAATGGATTTGAAGGATTCTCTTTCATTTAATCTCTGTTCAATAATATTCCTTTCCTCCAAGGTTAAATGCTTGTTCTTATACATATGTACCTCCAAAAGAGGCACCACCATAAATATATTACCCTTTTGAAAAACTAATTTCCACTTTTGAATTTGAAAAAGTAAATTCCACATTAGGTATCTATGGGGGTAGAATTTACTTTTTCAAATAAGGTTTATCTTTTTACAGTGAAATGCGGGCAAAAACATATTGACAGATTACCAGTATTATGCATATAATATTTAAAACCCATTGGAGGGCACATTATGAATAAAATTTGTGCAGTTGTGGTTTCAATATTTTTTTACTATTACTTTAGCCTGGCTTTTTACTTTTGGTGCTTCAGTCCGGGCAATTTAATAGTGCAAAAAATTTGACCACAGTCAATGGGTGAAATCTAATAAAAATGAACTTAAAGAGGCTCGATTGTGGGCCTCTTATTTTTTATAAATACCAAATTCATTCAGGTAAAGGAGGGTAAATAATGGTGGTTGTACTAAAGCCTAACACACCGATTGAAAAGAGAAATGCACTCATAGCCGAGATTGAGTCAATGGGGGTGAAGGTCCAGGTTACCGAAGGAACCGAAACTTCCATCCTCGGCCTGGTTGGTGACACTACTCACATTAACCAGTACAGGATTTCTTCAAATGAAATAGTGGCCAATATTTTGCGTGTGCAGGAACCCTTTAAGAAGGCAAACAGAATGTTCAAACCGGAAAGTACTATAATTGAAGTAAACGGACGGAAAATAGGCGAAGGATATTTCAGCGTTATAACCGGGCCTTGTTCTGTTGAAAGCGAAGAGCAGATAGAATCAATTGCTGAGGAAGTAAAGAAAAACGGAGCCACTTTCCTCCGGGGCGGGGCATATAAGCCCAGAACCTCACCCTATGCATTCCAGGGACTTGGGCTTGAAGGCCTTGAATACCTGAAACACGCAAGAGAAAAGACAGGACTGCCTATTGTATCGGAAATAATGTCGACAGATATGGTGGAAAGGTTTGTTGAAGATGTAGACATTATACAGGTTGGCGCAAGAAACATGCAGAACTTCGTTCTTCTCAAGGAACTGGGAAAAACAAGGAAACCGATACTTCTTAAGCGCGGCCTTTCAGCAACCATCGAGGAATGGCTGATGTCAGCCGAGTACATCCTGAATGAAGGAAATGAACAGGTTATTCTCTGTGAAAGGGGTATAAGGACCTTTGAAACATATACAAGAAACACCCTTGACCTGAGCAGCGTTCTTGCTGTTAAAAAGCTGAGCCATCTTCCCGTTATTGTGGATCCGAGCCATGGCACAGGAAAGGCATGGATGGTTGAAGCAATGTCGAAGGCCGCAGTTGTTGCAGGTGCAGACGGTGTAATAATTGAAGTCCATAATAATCCTGCACAGGCATTGTGCGACGGGCAGCAGTCAATAACGCCTGTCCAGTTCTCGCAATTGATGGAGAAGCTGAAAAAGCTGATAGAGCTTGAAGGTAAAAAGCTGGAGGGTTGATAATGCAGGAGATCCAGGTAAACACCGAAGCAAAGAGATATTCCCTGAAAATTGGAAGCGGTCTTTTCAGCGATGACAATGCCTACAGCATGCTGAAAAACAGGAAGGCTGTCATAGTTACGGACAGCAATGTAGCCCCGTTGTACGGGGAAGGACTTTTGGCAAGGCTTGAAAACCTGGGCATTGATGCCGGTATTTATGTAATTCCTGCAGGTGAAAGCAGCAAATGCCATAATGAATTAATAAAGATTTACAATTACCTGGCGGCTGAAAATATTACAAGAAATGATTTCATCGTTGCTTTAGGCGGAGGTGTAACCGGTGATCTGGCCGGCTTTGCAGCTTCCACCTATCTTCGGGGGATAAATCTTCTGCAGATACCGACATCGCTCCTGGCAATGGTGGATTCGAGCATAGGCGGGAAGGTTGCCGTAAACCTGCCGGCAGGAAAGAACCTTGTGGGAAGTTTTTATCAGCCCGAAGAGGTAATTATAGATCCTGTGCTTCTTGGTACACTTCCAGACAGGCATTTTGCCGATGGAATGGCAGAGGTTGTAAAGTACGGATGCATCCGTGACAGCGAACTGTTTTTAATGCTTGAAAATCTGGNAAACAGGGAAGAGGTCATGAAGAATATTGAAGATATCATATTCCGCTGCTGTACTGTCAAAAAGGATATTGTTGAACAGGATGAAAAAGAAAAAAGCCTGAGGATGATACTGAATTTCGGGCATACTTTCGGCCATGCGATTGAAAAATGTTTCAGCTATGAAACATACACTCACGGTGAAGCAGTTTCAATGGGCACTGTATTTATATCAGAACTGTCATATAAGCTGGGCTGCTGCAAGAAGGATGCGGCAGACAGAATAAGGGCACTGCTCGGGAAATTCAGCCTGCCCGTTGATTTCCCGAAACTTAATGCCGGCGAAGTTTTTGATGCGGTAATAAAGGACAAAAAGGCAAGGACGGACATTGTGAATCTTGTCCTGATAGAAGATATTGGTAAGGTAAGAACAGAACCCTTCAGCAGGGAAAGAATCGGAGGACTTATTCATGAAATGCTTGGAAATTAAGCCCTCAAAACTGTCGGGAACGGTTAATGTCCCGCCGTCTAAAAGCATGGCTCACCGGGCGATAATATGCGCTTTCCTGTCCTGCGGGACAAGCGAAATTGACAATATTGAACTGTCGGATGATATCCTGGCAACATGCAGGGCAGTTGAAGCGCTGGGCGGCAGAATTGAAATAACCGAAAGCTATTCCGATGGCCGGAAAAAGCTGTTAGTACATGGTAATGGAAAGGTTTTTGTTGTGCAGGACAGGATAAACTGCGGCGAGTCGGGAACAACAGCCAGGTTTATAATGCCTGTTTCAAGGCTTGCTGAAGATGCAGTTACGTTTGAAGGAGAAGGAAAACTCGTTTCAAGGCCTTTTGATGTATTCTTCCCGGTATTTGAAAGCTGCAGTATCGGTTATGAAACCTGCGGCGGAAAACTTCCGTTAACGCTCGAGGGAAGGCTTAAGCCCGGGAATTATTATATCAGGGGTGACATCAGTTCCCAGTTNATATCAGGATTACTGCTTGCGCTGCCGCTTCTTGACGAAGACTCAACAATCAAAATTACAACAAATCTGCAGTCTGAGGCTTACATTGATATGACAATTTATATCCAGAAAATTTTCGGGGTTAGCATTTATTATAAAAAAGATGAGAATATATTCATTATACCCGGCCGTCAGAAGTATATGCCGCAAAAATACTTTATCGAAGGCGACTGGTCCCAGGCGGCTTTCTGGCTTGCTGCGGGCGTCATGTCAGGACCTGTCGAAATTACCGGGTTAAACAGGGATTCACTGCAGGGTGACAGGGTAATAGAAAGTATTATTAAAAACATCGGCGGCAGGGTGTACTGGGAGAACAGCAGAATAATCGCTGAAAAAAGCCGCCTTAAGGGTTTTACGGCAGATGTATCGCAATGCCCGGATTTGGCACCGATTTTGGCTGTTTTGGGCTCTGTCGCCGGCGGGAAAACAGAGATACTCAACGGTACAAGGCTAAGGCTGAAGGAAAGCGACAGGATAAAAGCCATTGTTTCAGAAATGAAAAACCTTGGCGCCGATATCGTTGAATCAGGCGACAATATAATTATAAACGGCTGCGAGACACTCCCGGGCGGTACCGCGAAAAGTTGGAACGATCACCGTATAGTGATGTCTGTTGCCATTGCGGCTGTTTTATGTAAAAATAATATTATTATTGAGGGATTTAATGCAGTGAACAAGTCCTATCCATCGTTCTGGGAGCATTATAGAAGTCTGGGAGGGGAAACAATTGAGCAGTGTCTGGGGTGAGCATGTTAAAATATCGGTGTTCGGCGAGTCGCACGGCCAATGTATAGGGGTGGTCGTTGACGGACTGCCTGCCGGAATCCGCCTGGATCCTGGAAAGATTAACGCCGAAATGGCAAGAAGAAGGCCGGGCCAGGATATATACACAACTCAGCGCAGGGAAGCAGACAAGGTTGAAATAGTAAGCGGTTTTTTCAACGGATACACTACAGGTGCACCTCTTTGCGGCATTATAAGGAACACGGACAAAAGATCGGCGGATTATGATGATATAAAGAATATAATGCGTCCCAGCCATGCGGACTATACAGGTTTTATAAGGTATAAGGGGTTTGCAGACTACCGCGGCGGAGGGCATTTTTCCGGAAGGCTTACCGCTCCTGTTGTGTTTGCGGGAGCCGTTGCAAACCAGTACCTTGAACAAAAGGGAATAACTATAGGCACTCACTTGTTAAGAATCGGAAAAGTACAGGATCAATCAATTGATCCTGTCGGCATATCAAAAGAACAGCTACTGGATTTCAGAAATATGCATTTTCCTGTTTTCTCAGAGGAAACAGCCGAGAAAATGAAAGAAGAGATTAATAATGCCCGGATGGACTGTGATTCAGTCGGCGGAATACTCGAAACAGTCATATTGAATTTGCCTGCGGGGCTTGGCTCGCCGATGTTCAAATCGGTTGAAAGCAGGATTTCGTCGATTGTATTTTCAATACCCGCAGTCAAGGGAATAGAGTTCGGCAGCGGTTTCAGCCTGGCCTCGATGCTTGGAAGCGAAGCCAATGACGAGTTTTATATTGCAGAGGAAGGCAATGAAAAGATACCGCGTACAAGAACAAACCATTCCGGCGGGATAAACGGCGGTATTACGAACGGTATGCCTGTGATATTCAGAACCTGCATAAAACCGACATCAACAATATCGAAACCGCAGCGTACTATTAATATAAGCACAATGGAAGAAACCGAACATGTTTTTAAAGGAAGGCATGATCCATGNATTGCTGTAAGGGCTGTACCTGTCATTGATGCGGTGTCCGCCCTTGCGGTAATGGATTTGCTGCTTGAAAGAAGCGGACAGGCTGACTGGTGATGTATTCAGAAAATGACGAACTGGGGTGGGATGGTGGAAAACAATATTTCAAACCTTAGAGACAGAATCAATTGCATTGACAGGGAACTTGTAAAGCTGTTTGAAGAGCGCATGGAAACAGTTGCAGAAATAGCAGAATATAAAAAACGCAACAACATGGGCATAGTTGATGCAGGAAGGGAAAAGGAAATTATTGAAAGGGCTGTTTCACTGCTCGGGAACAAAAACCTGAAAGAATACTTGTCCTTCTTCATGGAGGATTTAATAACCCTTTCAAAGCATTACCAGATTGAAAAAACGGGTGGTAGTGCCTCAGCTGACATTAAAGAAAACAAGGAAACTGTTTCAGCCGGTGGTCCCATTGGTTTTTACGGCCAGGCGGGATCATTCTCGGAGGAAGCAGCTATAAGGTATTTCGGCGCCGACCGCCCGAAAAGAGGATATGTCCGGTTTGATGAAGTAATAACAGCCCTTCTTGACGATGAAATCTGCGCGGCCGTTCTGCCGGTTGAGAATTCATCCACCGGTACTATTGCCGAGGTAATGGATTTAATTCGTGACAATAATGTTTTCATCACCGGTGAACACATTGAAAGGGTAAGGCACCATTTGCTGGTTATTCCCGGGACAAAACTGTCGGATATCAGAACGGTTTATTCACACCACCAGGGGATTGAGCAAAGCAACAAATTCCTGAAGCAGTATCCCTTTGAACAGATTATATATAAAAGTACAGCAGACAGTGCAAAACTTGTAAAAGAGCTTGGCGACAAATCAAAGGCGGCCATCGGGTCGGAGCGCTGTGCTGAAATTTACGGCCTCGAAATACTTGTACCAGACATACACTACAACAAAAACAATTACACCAGGTTTATAATTGTCGAAAAGAACCTGTGCGTTAACAGTGAATGCAACAAGATAAGCATTATAATGGACATTAAGCACAGAACGGGGGCGCTTTTCGATGTTTTGAGGCTGTTCAAGCAAAGGAATATTAACCTCCTGAAAATAGAATCAAGTCCGATTATCGGGAAACCGTGGGAATACATGTTTTTCTTTGACTTTGAAGGAAACCTGGGTGAAGAACGGGTTANAAAACTTATTGAAAGCCTTAAATGCCAGTCCAATAATTTCCGCCTGCTGGGCAATTATATATCACGCGGGACAGAAAGAAATGGTACTGAAATCTGAAATATCCGGAGGAGTATGATGAAGTACGGTTTAGTCGGTGAGAAATTGGGGCACAGTTTTTCTCCTGAAATACACAGGGCTATATTTGAACTTGCCGGAACGNAAGGCGAGTACAGCCTCATTGAACTTCAAAAAGACGAGCTCGGCAGTTTCCTTCAAAATGCTGCAGGACAGGGATTTACAGGCCTGAATGTTACAATTCCCTATAAAACAGCTGTAATTCCGTTTCTGGACTCAGTCTCAGCTGAAGCCGAAAAAACAGGAGCCGTTAACACAATCAGTTTCAAAAACGGAATAAAAGGCTTCAACACCGATTATTACGGTATCAGACATACCTTCCTGAAAAACGGGATTAATGCTGCCGGCAAAAAAATACTTGTAGCCGGGAGCGGCGGAGCCGCCAAATCGGTGATGGCATTTCTTGTCGACGAAAATGCCGGCCGTATCTTTATCGCAAGCAGGAATCCGGCAAATATAGCTGTAAAGTCCGAAAGCACTATACCAGTCGGCTATGAAGAAATAGACAGGTATGCGCCTTTTGATATAGTGATTAACACAACACCGGTCGGGATGTATCCGAATACCGGGGTTTCGCCGTTAAAACCCGGGCATGTCAGGGGTGCGGAATTCCTTTTTGATCTTATCTACAATCCCGGCAGAACAGAGCTTCTGAAACTTGCCGAAGACCTTCGGATTCCGAATGAAAACGGCTTGTATATGCTTGTGGTCCAGGCGGTAAAAGCCCACGAGATTTGGAACAACAGGGAATATGATACTGACTTCATCAACAGTGTTTACAATGAAGCAAAGAATAAACTCGGCGTGTTATAACAGGCTGCGTTTTCGAAAATGAACCGGGTTTAAGAAAGGGTTTCGTGAATGAAATACTTCAATATTGTTTTAACAGGCATAATGGGATGCGGCAAAACTACCATAGGCAAGATGCTTTCAGAAAGGCTGAATATGGGTTTTGCAGATACCGATGAGTTTATAGAGAAAGAGTACGGAAAAATACCCGAGATATTCAAAAACGGCGAGGCTCACTTCAGGGAACTGGAACACAAAANCGTTCTGAAAGTAAGTGACATGGAAGGCGTTGTTATTGCCACCGGAGGCGGAGTTGTAAAACGGGAGGACAATATAGCGGCGCTGAAAAGAAAAGGTATAATATTTTTCATTGACAGGCCTCTCGAGAATATCCTTGCAGATATAAAAACATCTGACAGACCCTTGATTAAGGACGGAAAGGACAAACTGGCTGGGATATTCCATGAAAGATATCCGCTGTACACCGGAACATGCAATGTTCATATAAAAAATACATCAACTCCTGAAAAAGCAGTTACGGAAATAATGGACCACTGGATGAAACTACGGAATAATAAATGACAGCCCCGGATACATCNTTGCAATCGGTAATACCGGTCATTCGAGCAGGTTTTCCTCGTATTCCTTCATCAGCTTTTCCCATGTGCTTATGTTTACAATTCCGGTCTGTTTCAGACCATTGGCCTTCTGATATGCAATGACAGCTTTCTTCGTGCTTTCGCCAAACTTCCCGTCGCACCAGTTGTTGAAATAGCCAAGGGTCTTAAGCGCCAGCTGTACTTTGTAAACATCCGGGCCGAAATCCCCGTCCTTTAAAGTCCGGAAAGGCTGGTTTTCATGCACAATTGTCACTTTTGTTCCATGCGGAATGTATTCATACAGTTCCTTTACATCTTCATTTTTCATTCTTATACACCCGCCCGACACATTCTGCCTGCCAATCGCCCATGGCTTGCTTGTTCCATGAATACCGTACTTTCCCCATGGAACATTAAGCCCCATCCAGGCTCCGCCGAAATTTCCGCCCCATTTCGATTTCTGGATTATTATCCATTCTCCCGTCGGTGACGGCGAATTGCTTTTTCCTCCTGAAACAGGATAGGTTTTATATAACTCATCGTTTTTATAAACATACATAATCTGTTCGTCAAGATTAATATGAATACGGTACGGACTGTCTTCGGATATATACTTTACCGCACTCATTTCATCAATGCCGGTATTTACCCGGATAACCATGTTCTTTACCAGGAAAATACATAAAAGCAGTATTCCGAGGTTTGACAAGTTACGGAAAATCTTATTCATTAATCCTGCATAAGCGGAGTGTTTCATAATACCCACCTCAAAATAACTATATGTCTGAAATTGATATTAAATATCCGGGCCGGATATTTTTCAGGGTTGTACTATTCTTTTTTTAAAATCAATATATATGGTTATAGGCTGTTTTATTGTTCCTATAAAGTTAAGTAGGTGGATGGTTTTGAAAAGAGTACTCACCGTTGCAGTAATACTGATGACGTTATTCCTGGCTGTTATATATGCTGACGACGCAAATGAAGAATTACCCGCTTCTTCCATTTTCGAAGACCTGTCGATTGAGACTTACAACACCGGCGATGTGAATATTAATGCACGTTCAGCGATTGTTATGGATTTTGAGACAGGGCGCGTTTTGTTTGAAAAAAACGCATACCAGAGAAGGCCGATGGCAAGCACAACGAAGGTAATGACAGCAATTGTTGCCCTNGAAAACAGCAGTCTTGATGAACTTGTTACTGTCAGCAGAAACGCCGCATCGATACATGGCTCGCTGATGCACCTGAAAGCCGGTGAAACCTTAACATTGCGCGAGCTGATGTACGGCCTTCTTTTATGCTCGGGAAACGACGCTGCCATTGCAATTGCAGAGCATGTAGGAGGAAGTGTGGATAAATTTCTTGAAATGATGAATGAAAAAGCAAGGGAAATAGGAGCGCTGAACACGAATTTCACAACTCCCCACGGCCTCGATGACCCCGGACATTATTCAACGGCATACGATATGGCACTGATCACACGTTACGCTTTGAATAATCCTGTATTCAATGAAATTGTAAAAACAACGTCAATCCAGATAGGAAACCGTTACTTATACAACACAAATGAAATGCTCACAGGCTACGAGGGAGCCGATGGTGTAAAAACCGGGTATACCGGAAAGGCAGGACGCTGCCTTATAACCTCGGCGACAAGGGGTGACAGGCGTTTCATCTCTGTTGTACTATTTTGTGACAGCCGGGTGCAAAGGGCTTTAAGCAGCAAAATTATCCTGGATTATGCCTTTTCAAGGTATAACCTGCATACAGTCATAAAAAGCGAATATCTCGGCACATTGCCCGTGATAAAGGGATATGAGAACTCTTTACCGGTATACGTGGAAAAAACGGTATCAATGCCGCTGACCGAGGAGGAAGCGGCAAACCTGTACACAAGGATTTCCCTTCCTGAGTACATCCATGCACCTGTAACCGAAAAAACCGTTGTCGGTACCTTATCAGTATATCTTGATGACAAAATACTCTGCGAATCCCCCATAAGGGCAGGCAAATCCATAAAACGCAAATCAATTCTGCAGTATTTCATTGATGTGTTTATCGAATGGCTGGAACTTATCAGGTAACGGTGATACCTGATTTAGCCGGTCAATTCGTCCGAAAAATGAANTTTTTTATTCTCTGATATAAGATAATACATATGTGACAAAAAGATAAGAAAAAAGGAAAGACCTCTGATATAATGTTTATTACCACAAAAAAACAAGAATTGGAGGT
>JGI24714J26587_10002795_pt1 | contig 11301 bp, 9 predicted proteins | sample BioPla4DNA2_FD_26587 | JGI IMG/M metagenome (IMG submission 26587)
CCCCCCGTATGGAGCATAAATATGAAGTGAAGCACTAATTATCCGCTCCTGTGGAGGGGAGGTGAAATGAATATGCGCAACCTCACGGGCAATCTCACCAGCAAAGCTAAAGAACTATCCGCGACTGGCAGCAATAGAGGCAACATCGCCAACCCAGCGCCAATAAAACCCGCTGTGTCCGCGGCACCCGCCGCTGCCGCCATCGCGGTCACCGCGACTCCAATCGACAACCCGGATCTGGCCTACCAGGCGACCACCACCAAGATCGACATCTCAGGGCTTACTTTTGGCGATTCTTATGACTCTATCTCCGACAACCGCCTGACAGTGGATTTCAGTGTGCCTTTGATTAAAGCTGGCCCGGTTCCCGACGGGTGGGCAACCTGGTCGTCGCCGCCGTTTTCCGAAAGTCCTAACCCGGATATGCTATACTCGGAGTCCAACATGGTGGAAATGACTTTGTCACGCCCTGTGCGCGTCTTTGGCTTTGAACTGGAGCCGTCGCCCTTTGACGAGATTGAGTTTACTGCTGACTTCTTTAGGGGTAACCAACTGGTAGAATCGATCACCCGGACTGTGAACGGCAACAGCGGTGCCCGCCTGTTCGCCCGCATCGGAGAATCGATCGACCGTGTCATTGTCACAGGTGGATCAGACTTCGCCATTGCCCAAGTACGCTACCAGCTGCCCATCAATGTACTCGTGATTGTTCTCTTGATTCTGCTCCTAATCGTTTTGCTGCTCCTATTGCTGCTATAGTCGAGAGGGTGGTACAGGGGATGGTTACCTGTACCACCCCAGCTCGTTGGCTTGCCAATGCGCGAATCGGCTGCACCTACTGGTACCTAATACTAGCATACTCTCAAACCATTCCATGTGTGAATCTCATCTTATTTCTACACGCTGTGTGGCTCAATCTGGCGCCGCGCCAGGCGCACTTGGCGCCGAGTGTGACGTTGCGGAGCCGCATCATGCGATGCATCATGCAATGCATCAGGCGATGCATCAGTCGCCGCGTTTGGCGCTGAGTTTAGCTCTGTCATTGAAACCACGTTCCACAAAACTTAACATAAAAATCCCAAACACCCTACTTGTGTACTGTATATTTATGCCTTACAATGGAATATATATTCCTATACCATAAAGGAGCCACACACTATGAGCAATATGACCAATGCAGTCAATGCAGCCGAGGCGGTCAATGTGATCAACGCAACCAAGGTGACGAACGCAGCCAATGTCACTAACGCAGCCAATGTAAGCAATATCCACAAAGCAGCTTGCGAAAGCAAACCCAAAGTCGTGTTAGCCTACTCGGGCGGCCTGGATACTTCCGTCGCCGTCAAATGGCTGCAGGAGCATTACGGCTTCGATGTGATCGCCTGCTGCATCGACCTCGGCGAAACCAAAGACCACAAACTCCTGGAGGAACGAGCCGCAAGAGCAGGAGCCGCAAAGACAATCATCATCGACGCCAAAGCCGAGTTCGCCCATGAATACATCCTGCCCGCCCTTAAAGCCAACGCGCTCTATGAAGGCAAGTACCCGTTATCCACTTCCCTCGGCAGGCCACTGATTGCCAAGAAACTTGTGGAAATCGCCAAACAAGAAGGGGCCGCGGCAATCGCCCACGGCTGCACCGGCAAAGGCAACGACCAGGTGCGGCTCGAAGTGGGCATCAGCTCCCTCGCCCCGGAACTGGCGATCATCGGCGTAATCCGCGATTGGGGCATGTCCAGGGAAGAAGAGATTCAATACGCCGAAGCGCACGGTATTCCCATCCCAGTCAAAAAGGACAACCCCTTCTCCATCGACGCCAACATCTGGGGCCGTGCCTGCGAAGGCGGTGTGCTGGAAGACGCAGGCGTCGAGCCCCCCGAAGCAGCTTTCTCCCTCACCAAGGCGCCTGCCGAGTCGCCAGACGAACCGGAGTACGTCGACATCGAATTCATACAGGGCTGCCCGGTCCAATTGAATGGACAAGCAATGGATCTGGTCGCCTTGATTGAAACGCTGAATGAAATCGGAGGCAGGCATGGTGTAGGCAGGATCGACCACATCGAAAGCCGCTTGGTGGGCATTAAGTCAAGAGAGATTTATGAAAACCCCGCCGCCGTGATCTTGATCAACGCCCACAAGGAGCTGGAACACTTCACCCTGCCCCGGGACGTCACGGAGTTCAAAGCCATCATCGATCAACGGTTCACGCAGATGATCTACGACGGCTTGTGGTTCTCGCCATTGACCGCGGCGCTGCAGGCCTTCATACAGCAAACACAGCATCATGTCACCGGCAAGATCAGGGTAAAACTCTACAAAGGCAGCCAAACCGTTGTGGGGCGCTGGTCCGATTACAGCCTGTACCAGCGGGGCCTGGCCACATATTCGATGGAAAACACCTTTGACCACAACGCCGCCGTAGGCTTTATCAAACTCTGGGGGCTGCCGTCGCAGGTATACGCCGCCGCCCACAAGCATCCAGTAGATAGATCGTGGAGGGATCACACATGGCCAAACCACCTACAGCAAAACTCTGGGGAGGACGTTTTGCTAAACCTACCGAAAAGCTCGTAGACGAGTTCACCGCCTCCATTGGCTTTGATCACAAACTTGCGAAGGAAGACATCACCGGCAGCCTGGCCCATGTCCAAATGCTGGCGGACTGCGGCATTCTGGCTCCCGAAGATGCTGAGAAGATTCGGGAAGGTTTACAGGAAATCCTTAAGCAGGTGGAAGAGGGAAAAATAACCTGGGACATCTCCCAGGAAGACATTCATATGAATATTGAGAAGCTGCTGCACGACACCATCGGCCCCACAGCCGGCAAGCTCCACACAGCCCGCAGCCGCAACGATCAGGTAGCGACTGACATGCATCTATATTTAAAAGGCAAAGTGCAAGAGCTGGTCCAGCTTCTGGAACAGGTCCAGCGAAGTATCCTCGATCAAGCCGCCGCCCATGTACACACACTTGTTCCGGGATACACTCATCTTCAGCGTGCGCAGCCCATATCCTTCGCCCACCACCTGCTGGCTTATTTTTGGATGTTCCAGCGGGACAAAGAGCGCTTCACTGAAAGTCTCAAGCGGATCGACATCTCACCTTTGGGAGCCTGTGCATTGGCCGGGACCGCTTTCCCCATCGACCGGCACTTGACAGCTAGACTTCTCGGTTTTGCCGCTGTTTATCCAAACAGCATCGACGCTGTCAGCGACCGCGACTTCATCGTTGAATTCTTAAGCAACTCCGCCATGCTGATGATGCATATCTCCCGCCTAGCGGAAGAACTCGTCATCTGGAGCAGTCAGGAATTCCAGTTGGTCGAACTGGACGACGCCTACTGCACCGGCTCCAGCATCATGCCGCAGAAGAAGAACCCAGATGTGCCGGAACTGCTGCGGGGCAAAACAGGCAGGGTATACGGCAATCTCATCGCCATGCTCACCGTGTTGAAAGGGCTGCCCCTCGCCTACAACAAGGATCTACAGGAAGACAAAGAGGGGATGTTCGACACCGCCGACACTGTAACACGATCCCTTCGGATCCTGGCACCCCTTTTAGCAACCATGAAGATGAACACCAGCGCGATGCTGCAGGCTGTCGCGGAAGATTACGCCAACGCCACCGACGCGGCGGATTATCTCACAAACAAAGGAATGCCGTTCCGCGAAGCCCACGAGACAGTCGGCCGGTTGATCCGCCACGCCATCAGCTCGAATAAGTACCTTTCCCAGCTGTCTCTGGAAGAGTACAGACAGTTCAGCCCCTTGTTCGACACCGACATCTACCAAGCCCTTGATCCTCAGGCAGTGGTAGCCCGCCGCACCAGCTATGCGGGCACTTCCCCCGAAGAGGTAAGAAAACAGATCGAGCTTGCCAGAAAGAAGTGCGTGACGTGACAGGGGACGGTGACCTGTCACCCCCTGTCACCACCTCGTCTTTATCATAAACCCTGTCCGAACTGCCGAACTCGACAAAGTCCTCAGCAAGTAATCGGTCAAGTTCATTGCGGCATTGCCTTATATTGGGCTGAAGCAGCTGCATCTCCAAGTAATGGATATGTGCGTGCAAGCTTTCATGCGGGACTTCATACATAGAATCACACCTTTATGTCAATTCTGATCTGACAATTTGGTATACACATTACAAGGTCCTGCTGTGGGGACTCCCAGCCCCAACCCTCAACGGTAACCTCTATCAACTTTCAACAGCTCAGTTGTCTTTATCAATCTTTCTCCGTCAAAATCCAGTCGGATAATGTACGGCATGCTGAACCATATCCTTTTAAAACCTTCCAACCCAAACGACGAATCATAGTAATGCAAGACAGTGCTTAGAGCAGTGCCGTGTGTGCCAATGACAATATTTTTGTCCTGATGCTTGTTTAGAATCTCGATCAGCGCTTCGATGTTTCTTTGCTGCACACTTGCAAGGCTTTCCCCGTTCTCTTCGGCAAAACTAAAATCCTGCCAGCGTTTCTCCAGATACTGAAGGCTGTTTATCCCTTTTTCGCGCTCTCGAAATCGTTCATCAACCTGTATACTTTTCTTAAATCTGTCGGCGCAATCTCGGATCGTGTCTATGCTTCGCTTATATGGGCTGGAATAATACACATCGATTGTATACTTCTCCAGCACTGCCGTGACTATTTTACTATCTTCCAGGCCAACGTCAGTCAAGGGCCTTGTCCGGTCATCTTCCCATGCAATATCCGGCTGAGCATGCCGAACAAAGAATATACTTGTCATCGGAGGCACCACCTTCAGTACAGCCTTACAGTCAATCTACAATTGTTTTTCATAACACTCAATAGTTTTTCCCTGCCACAGCTTGTAAGTATAAAACCGAAAACCTAAGGAGGTCCAGAACCTTTTGGCGCCCACGTTATCGGTTAATATACCGATGTGGACCTTGTCATAGCCATGCTGTTTCAGCTTTTCCTCAAATAGGTTGTACGCAGTATTACCATATCCTTTGCGATGATATTTCCCATGGATCATCAACAAGCCGATCCAGGGGCAGTTGTCACTTGGATTGCTTTCTAGAAAGTCGATAATACCGACATACTTGTTCTCCAAGCAGATGAGGCAGCTTTCAGTATTTTGGTTGAGGAACTGGCTTTTTGCTTCCGCTTTTCGACCGTGTAGGGATGCCGTTTTCCAGGATATTATATTGAGGATTTGAGTTAATAATCCACGAGGACAATATGCAGCAAGTCTTCTTTTACAAGCTGAAACATGTTGATAATTCCACCTTTGTTCGTTGTTACAGGGTGGTACAGGGGACGGTTCCTTGTACCACTTCCTCTGCATCGATATTTGCGCAATTAATTTCAAACAGTAACAGGTCGCGGCTTTTCGCGTCTTCTCCGAGTAAGAAGCACCAAAGCTGCCCGGAGCGGTACAAGGAACCGTCCCCTGTCACCTCCCGTCACACCCCAATAACATCCTGTCACAAGACCCTGTCACATGAGAGTCTTGACTATATACTGGCATAGATCGCATTCGGANTAAAAGGATGCGGTATCTACTTCTATACCATGCGTTTCTGCTAATTGAATGAGTCCAGTGATACCATCCTGCATCAGCGTCACCATCAGGGGATTTCTGAATGGGTCATATGCTTTGACTATATCGACAATGCTGTTCTGATATAGGTTGCCAATAACAAAACAGCATACAATCACATCGCCGTTGGGGTTGATGGCGATTGTCCTGACATTGTCGAGCTTTACCGTGTATGGAGCTTCGCCGCACCTAAAGCCCGAGTCAAGCGGCTCCTTCGGATAGAATTCGGATAGATAAACTACCGCGTTACCCGAGGGGGAGATGTCGTTACCATTGGAAACAGGTATTTGCAGATCAGCAAAGTAATCGAGGCACTCCTCGGTTTGCGCATTATACCTGTTTACATGTTGGCGCTCCACTACCCATGCTGGATGCAGGCTAAAGCCGCTGATGTTTTCATCCTTAAGCGCCTTGGCGAAGGGGTATACCCTGTCGAGAGGAATGTGCTCTCTATGGAAGGCATCTATGGACAGCAGCAGTGAGTTGACACCACTCTGTTTCAATGCTTTGGCAACGGCCAGGATCTTCTCGTGGTCTCGAGTGAAATAGCCGTTGGTTATCACTTGCCTTTGTGGTATGCCTTTCTCAGACGCGGTTTGATGGATGGCGCAGACGATGTCGGGAAATAACAGCGGTTCTCCCCCGAAGGTCATTACAGACCCGATATCATACGCATCTGCCAGCGCTGATACGGCTGCTGTCGCTGCGTCTTTGTCGATATGCTGTGGCTGTTTGTTCAATGTATCCCCAAACGAGCAGTGTTTGCAGCGGCTAGTACATGCATTGGTAACAACGAACTCAATCCGCTTAAGATCCATGTACTGATTTAGCATGTTGCCTGCCATAGAATCACATCCTAATTGCAGATCTGTATTTCATATTTCCATATTTTACCATAAGTCTTTGCAATGGTATAGGTTCTTTGGCAGGGTTTGGTACAGGGGACGGTGACCTGTCACACCTCATATCCGGGTGTGACAGGTCACCGTCCCCTGTCACGCCTCATCTCAGCAAATCGTCCAAATCATACGGAGTCACTTGGTACACATAATAGTTGAGCCAGTTGGCAAACAGCAAATTGGCATGGCTGCGCCACAGCACCAACGGCGGTTGGTTTGGATCGTCCTGCGGGTAATAGTTCTTTGGGATGTCAATCGGCAGCCCTTTTTGCACATCCCGTTGATACTCGTTCTGCAGTGTGTGAGGATCATACTCGGCATGCCCGGTGACAAAGATCTGGCTGCCGTATCTGTCGGCTACAATACACACCCCCGCTTCTTCCGATTCGGCAAGAATGATCAAGTCCTCCACTTTCTCGATGTCTTCCCGCCTGATCTCCGTGTGCCGTGAATGGGGCATGTAGAAACGGTCGTCAAAACCCCTTAGCAGCGGCACATTTGCCTCCGCCGCATAATGGGTGAAGACACCGAACTGTTTTGCCGGAAGCGGATACTTCGGTATCCCGTAGTGGTANTACAGCCCCGCCTGCGCTCCCCAGCAGATATGCAGCACCGATGTCACATTTCTCTTCGACCATTCCATGATCTGCGCCAATTCATCCCAATATGCAACTTCTTCAAACTCCATCTGTTCAACAGGAGCCCCAGTGATGATCATCCCGTCGAACCGATCGTTTTGAATAGCGCTGAATGTCTGGTAAAACCGGTACAAGTACTCCGCCGGCGTATTCTTTGATTGATAAGTCTCCGGGTGGACCAGGACAATCTCCACTTGCAGCGGTGTGTTGCCGATCAGGCGCAAAAGCTGTATTTCAGTTTCTATTTTGGTCGGCATCAGGTTTAAAATCGCGATCCGAAGAGGACGGATATCCTGGCTGAGCGCTCTGCTCTCATCCATGACGAAGATGTTTTCCCGGGTCAAGACTTCTTTCGCCGGCANATCNTTTGGGATCTTGACTGGCATGCCTTAGTTCCCCCTTTCCATCCGTATCCAANGTTCAACNCACTCCAGCCAATCTAACTGCTGCTTTTGGCCAACGCCTGGTCCAAATCGGCGATCAAATCTTCCACATCTTCTATGCCGATGGACAGGCGGATCATGTCGGGTGTGACACCGCTTGCCCGCTGCTCCGCTTCGGACAGCTGAGCGTGAGTTGTGCTCGCTGGGTGGATCACCAGAGACTTGGCATCCCCCACATTGGCCAGGAACGAGAACAGCTCCAGACTTTCGATAAACNGCTTCCCTGCTTCCAACCCACCTTTGATTCCGAAGGAGAAAATGGCCCCGGCGCCTTTCGGCAGGTATTTTTCCGCCAAATCGTAGTACTTGTTCCCTTTGAGGCTGGGGTATTTCACCCACGCAACCTGAGGATGATCATTCAAGAACTCGGCGATCCGCCTCGCGTTCGCCACATGCTTTTGCATCCGGAGGGAAAGGGTCTCTAGGCCTTGAATGAACAGGAAAGCGTTGAAAGGGCTCAAACAAGCGCCTGTATCCCGCAAAAGCTGCGCCCTGGCCTTGACAATATACGCTGCGTTTCCGAAAGATTCGGTGTAGCGGAGTCCGTGGTATGACGAGTCGGGCTCGGTCAACCCCGGGAACTTGCCGCTGGCAGCCCAGTCGAAATTGCCGGAGTCGACAATCACTCCACCGATAGATGTGCCGTGCCCGCCAATGAACTTGGTCGCTGAATGGACGACTATATCGGCGCCGTGTTCGATCGGCCGGCATAGATACGGCGTGGCGAAAGTGTTGTCCACGATGAAAGGAATGCCGTGATCATGAGCTGCGGCCGCCACCGCTTCCAGATCGACAACATTGGCCTCTGGATTGCCAATGGTCTCCACAAACACCGCTTTGGTCCGGTCAGTGATCGCCGCCGCAAAATTAGCCGGTTCATCAGGATTTACGAACACGGTCTTGATGCCGAACTTTGGCAGGGTAACCGCGAAGAGGTTGTATGTACCACCGTACAAGGTGCCGGCGGCAACGATTTCATCCCCACAGCCGGCAATATTCATCACCGCATACATTATGGCTGCGGAACCAGATGCCGTCGCCAAAGCTCCCACACCGCCTTCCAGCACAGCCATTCTCTGTTCGAAAACATCAGTGGTCGGATTCATGATCCTGGTATAGATATTGCCCGGCTCTGCCAAAGCAAAAAGCCTGGCGGCATGATCCGCGTCCTGAAAAACATAAGATGTTGTCTGGTAGATGGGCACAGCTCGGGATCCGGTGGCCGGATCGGGCACTGTGCCGCCGTGCACCTGCAAAGTGTCAAAACCAAGTCGTTTTGTCATAATCGTCCTCCTTTGATGTTAGAAGATACAAGCGTGCTTAAAGATCCGTGTAAAGGTAAACAAAAAGCCTCTCTTTGGTTAGAGAGGCACTGGTATTCAGTTTTCACCACCTCTCATCTTCCAAAGCGGATATTGCTTTGCTGGAATTGGCACCTTCTCAGTCAANAGACTGCCGGTTGCCGGGCGTCATTGGGCCAGTCCCTCAGCCTCTCTGGATAAGAGTGTCATATATCAAGTTTATTTAAGCCAAATAGTAGCACAGGCAACAAATAAAGGCAAGTTTAGTTTTTGTAAATTCTTGATGCGGGGACAGGGGTCTGAGCGTGACAGGGCGTGACAGGGGACGGTGACCTGTCACATGGCGTATACCAAGTAAACCCTTCTAAATAAAGAAAGTCTACTTGCTGATGCGGACATTCTTAAGAAAACACTCAAAGCCATGTGACAGGTCACCGTCCCCTGTCACACTGTCACACCAAAGCAGGATTCTGCGTGTTCATTCAAAAATATATAAAAGAATAAGCTGCAAGAGAAGGAGTGACGATCCGTGGAGATCGCGATTGAGAAAACCACCACCCCAAAACAAAAGCCGGGCGCTTCTGAACTGGGATTTGGAAAGGTTTTTACCGACCACATGTTCATTTGGGACTACAGCATAGAAAACGGCTGGCACAATCCCCGCATTGTTCCTTACAGCCCTTTGGAGCTGGATCCTGCATGCACTGTGTTCCATTACGGGCAAGCGGTCTTTGAGGGCATGAAAGCTTACCGGGGGCCGGGCGGCGAGGTGCTTTTGTTCCGCCCCGAGATGAACATTGCCCGCTTAAACCGCAGCAACGAGCGGATGAGCATTCCCCAAATCGACGAAAAGCTCGCCCTGGAAGCCATTAAAGAACTGGTCGCCCTCGAGNGAGACTGGATTCCAAGCACACCAGGGACCGCTCTATATATCCGGCCGTTTGTGATCGCCACCGACACCCATCTGGGCGTCCACCCATCAGCCACGTATAAGTTTATCGTGATTCTCTCCCCGGTTGGATCGTATTACAAGGAAGGCCTAAACCCTGTCAGCATCTACGTGGAACCTCACTATGTGCGGGCGGTACGTGGGGGAACCGGTTTCGCCAAAGCAGCCGGAAACTATGCCGGCAGCCTATTGGCTCAGTCAAAGGCTCAATCAAAAGGACATGATCAGGTGCTGTGGCTGGATGGCGTTGAACGCAAGTATGTTGAGGAAGTTGGTACCATGAACGTATTCTTCAATATCGGCGGACGCCTGATAACGCCTGAACTAAACGGCAGTATTCTGCCGGGAGTGACCAGAGATTCCATCTTGCAGCTGCTTCGTTCTTGGCAGGTGCCTGCTGAAGAACGGCGTTTGAGCATCGACGAAGTCTTTCAAGCCCATGACGAAGGCAAGCTGATCGAAGCATTCGGCTGCGGCACTGCCGCGGTCGTCACCCCTATCGGGAGACTGGAGTATGAAGGCCAAGTGATAGAAATCGGCGGCGGCAAACCTGGCGAGCTCACNCAGAAGTTGTACGACACCCTCACCGGGATTCAAACAGGCAAACTGCCCGATCCTTTTGGTTGGGTAGTGAAGGTGTGACAAGAGCCAACTCCCGGCATTGTTTGTTTCCAGCTGCTGCCTAAGGCCGGGGAAGCACTTATCTACCTTGTTTGTGTATCTCTATTCTNTTCTGAACACATTTGGGCTTGGGTGTAGCTCAAGCCCTTTCCCCCTTGCATGGGTCCTGGTGGACAACAGCCCCCGACATCTTCACTTCAGTAGATGCCTCCAATTCCCATGGGTAGTAGGATTGGTCCTAAATAGAAAACCCCGCGGTTCGCACAACCACGGGGCTGATGTAGGCAGCCGGCCAGCACCAGAAAAAACAATCCAGCAACCACAACAACTGCAGCTTTTGTTCTTCGCGTTCAAAAACTCCCTTCTGCGATAATCCACATTTAATACGACACTTCGACTCCCCGCGCTCTAAGCTCATCAATCACCTGCGCGGCTGGAGTACCGGGCGAAGTATCTATATTTGTATCTTGGAGATCGACCGACAGCAGATTTGGCAGCTCCAACAAAACACTGATGTCTTCAATGGGATTGCCCCCCAAACCGAGATATTCGAGTTTTTTCAGTCCAACCAGGTCACTGATGCTGCTAATGTTATTATCGACAATATAAAGAGCTTTTAAATTGACCAAGCCTGCAAGGGCACTTATGTCGCTTATGTTATTCTTAATCAAATAAAGTGACACCAGATTGGTCAACCCGGCCAGACAGCTGATGTCGCTGATATTGTTGTCTTCCAAGGTAAGGTGTTTAAGATTGGTCAATCCTGCCAGGGCACTTATGTCTTCAATACTGTTATACATCAATTCAAGCCATTCCAGATTGACCAGTTCTCCCAAGGGGCTGATATCGCTGATTTGGTTATCGAAAAGAGCAAGCCATTCCA
>JGI24714J26587_10002796_pt1 | contig 11299 bp, 8 predicted proteins | sample BioPla4DNA2_FD_26587 | JGI IMG/M metagenome (IMG submission 26587)
GCATTACTAAGCCCAACCTTTGGTTTAGAGGAGATAAAAACAGAAGTAGCAGCAATAGAGGCGGCAGTGCTAAGTGCGACCTTTGGCTTGGCAGAGATAAAAACAGAAGTAGCAGCAATAGAGGCAGCAGTGTTAAGCCCGACCTTTGGTTTAGCAGAAATAAAAACAGAAGTAGCAGCGATAGAAGCGGCAGTGTTAAGCCCAACCTTTGGCTTGGAAGAAATAAAAACTGAGATAGTCCAGATACTTGATACTCTAGCCGGCGGTGAAAATTTTACAACAGGAGCATTTGTAGTAGATACCACTGCTAACAGTGTCCTTGTAAATGTACTGAACAGAACTGCAGAAGAAGTGGAAGTAACAGTTACCCGGTTTGTCTTTGATGCCGCTGGAGGAATAGTTGATACTACTAGTGATACTTTAACCATACCTGCTGATGAAACGGCAACGACTGTATTTTCTGTAGATGCTTCTGACCCGGATACGGCACGAGTTGAAATTCAGTTTCAAGGACTGGTTGATGGGGTTTATGGCTGGGTAGGTGCTAGAACAGAAGATGAAAATGCTGATCTGGCTCCATCCACCTTTATTCCTTCAAATATATTTAGCAACCAGAATCTTTCGCCATTATTAACACCATAATAAATGTAATTTATCACAGGAATATAGCTTTTTACAGGAAATTAGTTTATTATGGGTCCATTTCTTTTAAAGAAATGGGCTTATTTTTGTATAAAAATATTTTAAAAAAATAAGATTGTTTTTTACATTTAGGTGTTATAATCACAAGTTTAATGATACAACATATATTGGTATTATGTAGAGAATTAAATATTTTGAATTTATTGGAGTGGTTTTATGATTACAATCAGTTTGTGCATGATTGTAAAAAATGAAGAGGATGTTATTGGAAGGTGTCTTGACTGTGTAAAGGACATTGTGGATGAAATAATTATTGTGGATACTGGCTCAACTGACAGGACAAAGGAAATTGTATCAGCTTATACATCCAATATTTACGATTTTGAATGGATTGATGATTTTTCAGCAGCAAGAAATTATTCCTTTTCTAAAGCCACAAAGGATTACATTATGTGGCTGGATGCAGACGATGTTTTACTTCCGGAAGATATTATAAAGTTAAAAAATTTAAAAGAAAATCTTTCCCCTTCCGTTGATGTGGTTATGATGAAGTATAACCTTGGCGTAAAAGAAGATGGAAGCCCTGTTTGTACCTATTATAGGGAAAGACTTTTAAAAAGATCAAAGGGATTTAAATGGATAGGAAATGTACATGAATGCATAGAAGTAAAAGGGAAAATTGTTACTTCAGACATTGCTGTTACTCACAAAAAAAAGAAAGTACCAACTTCCAGAAATTTAGATATATTTGAGAAATTAATAAAGAAGGGAAAAAAATTAAGTCACAGGGAGTTATTTTATTATGCCAGGGAATTGCACAAAAATGGTAGAAGTGACGAAGCCATTAAATATTATGAGAAATTTTTAGATAAAGAAGGTGGTTTACTTTCAAATTATGTAGATGCATGTATCGATTTGTACAATATCTATAAAAAAAGAGAAGAAAACAAAAAAGCATTAAAAAGCCTTTTGAGAAGTTTTGAGCATGGTGCCCCCAGGGCAGAAATATGCTGTATGATAGGTTTTTATTTTAAAGAACAAAAGGATTATGCCAATGCAATTTTTTGGTTTAAATTGGCATACAACATTGAAAAACCCAAAATAAGCTGGGGTTCAATATTGCATGATTTTTATGATTATATACCGTGTATAGAACTTTGTTATTGTTATTTTAAAACAGGTAACATAAAAGAGGCAATTAAATATAATAGTATAGCGGAAAAAATAAGACCAGGTGATAAATTGGTTATGCATAATAAAAAGTTTTTCGAAGATATTTTGAAAAAAGTGGTGATAAAATGAGTGGTGAGTGTGTAAAAAGAAAAAAAGTCCTTTTTATAGCATATGTGTTTCCACCTATTAGTGGATCCGGAGTGCAAAGAAGCTTAAAATTTATCAAATATTTAAGAAATTATGGCTGGGAGCCGGTTGTAGTTACGGTAGGTGATACTAAAGCAGCTTTTTTTGATGAAACACTTTTTTCAGATATTCCCGAAGGAATAGAAATTATACGGATAAACAGACCTGGTATAATTGATGATTTTTATGTAAATGAGCTTTTCAATGTCTATTCAAAAATAGTACCTGTAAATATTTTAAATGAATATATTTCAATTATAAATAAATACAAGCTTATAAATTTAAACTGGCTGCTTCTTCCCGATGTTCATATACCGTGGGCAAATGAAGTTATAAAGGAGATTCACAAATATTGTAATTTTGATGAAATAGATTTGATTTATTCAACATCAGGACCCTATTCAGATCATATTATAGGATACTATTTAAAGAAAGAATATAATAAACCCTGGGTAGCTGATTTCAGGGATGAGTGGACAAATAATCCTATGATTAAACCAAATAAAAAAAATATAGTTTATATTGTATTGCGGGAAATGGAAAAGAAAATTGTGGAATTTGCAGATAAAATTATAACAACTACCGATGGTGCTGCTTCTAATTACAAAAAAATATTTAACTTAAAAGATGATAAGGTAGTTACAATAACTAATGGTTATGATGAAGAAGATTTTAAAGAAATATCATTGGGAAAAAATAAAAGCAATAATAAAGACAATGAAAAAGATCAAAATAAAAGATTTACCATAATACATAATGGTGTCTTGTATGGAAACCGTTCTCCAATACCTTTTATAAATGTTATAAAAAATTTGGTTGATGGAAATAAAATATCTAAAGATAAAATAGTTGTTTATTTTGCTTACACGGATAAAGATGAAGAATACAAAGCGTATATTAAGGAGCGGGGATTAGAAGAATGCATTCAGTTTAGCGGCTATTTAAGTCATAAGGAAAGTCTTAAAAAGGCAAGTAATGCTGATTTGTTATTGCTGATAATAGGCGAGGAGGAAAAATGGAAAACCGTTCATGCAGGGAAAGTTTTTGAGTACTTGAGGTTGTGTAAGCCAATAATGGGTTTGTCTCCTAAAGGAAGTGTTACAGAAGAACTGCTCACAGAGACAGGTAGGGGAAAGAATTTTGATTTTAGTGATTATGAAGGCATGGAAAGTTACATATTAGAAATATATGAAAAATGGCAAGAAGATAAATTAAATGCTTGTATATTAAAAGACTACAAAATAAATGAAGATATTATAAAGTTTGAGAGAAAAAACCTTACAAAAAAACTTGCTGATGTTTTTAATGAATTAATTCACCATAAGAAGTTTTTAGAATCTATTAAGAATAAAATTAAAGAGAAAAAAGCCATAATAGGCATTATCGGGCTAGGTTATGTAGGACTTCCCCTTGCACTGACTTTTGCAGAATCAGGGTATAGAGTAATTGGATTTGATAAAGATGAAAAAAAGATTGTAAAAATAAATGAAGAAAAAGTAAGTTATATAAAGCATATACATGACAGCAGGGTTAAAAACAGTGTAGAAAATGGCCGCCTTTTTGCAACTTCCGATTTGTCAAAAGTAGAAAATTTAGATGCTATAATACTTTGTCTTCCTACACCACTTAATAAATACAGGGAACCCGATTTGTCTTTTGTTATAAATTCAGTGAACGGTATATTGCCATTTTTAAAAAAGGGACAGTTAATAAGTTTAGAAAGCACCACTTATCCTGGTACAACAGAGGAAGAAATTATTCCAAAGATAGAAAAGAGAGGCTTTAAAATCGGCAAAGACTTTTTTGTAGTATATTCTCCTGAAAGGGAGGATCCGGGGAATTTGAATTTTACAACAAAAACTGTTCCAAAGGTTGTAGGAGGGGCTACAAAAACATGTTTAGAAATTGGAGTCAGCCTATATGAAAGCGTAATTGAAGAGGTAGTACCGGTAAATTCCCTTAAGGCTGCAGAATTGACAAAATTATTAGAAAATATTTATAGAGCAGTAAATATAGGACTTGTTAATGAAATGAAAATTGTAGCCGATAAAATGGGTATAGATATTTGGGAAGTGATAAAGGCCGCCTCTACAAAGCCTTTTGGTTTTACACCTTTTTATCCAGGACCCGGACTTGGCGGTCACTGTATTCCAATTGATCCTTTTTATCTTACATGGAAAGCAAAGGAGTATGGAATTTGTACAAAGTTTATTGAATTGGCGGGGGAAGTTAATACTATGATGCCTTTCTGGGTTGTTGATAAAGTAGTTGAAGGTTTGAATAATAGTGAAAAGTCTTTGAAGAATTCTAATATATTGGTTTTAGGACTTTCATATAAAAAAAATATAGACGATACAAGGGAATCGCCATCTGTAGAATTAATAAAGATATTAAAGTCTAAAGGTGCCAATGTTTTTTTCAGTGACCCATATATTAAAAAGTTTCCAAAAAAGAGGAAATGTTTTTTTGACTTAGAATCTATAGAAATAACGGCAGAAAACTTAGAAAAAATGGACTGTGTCCTTATAAGTACAGACCATGATGCATTTGATTTTGATTTTATATTAAGGCATAGTAAACTAATAGTAGATACAAGGGGTGTATACAGAGGAAGTTACGAAAATGTTATAAAAGCATGACTTAATAATCTTATATGAAATTCAATATCATGTTAAATTTTACAGAAAAAACACTTGAAATATTTTTAATTTTGTTTTATGATATTTTTATGCAAAAGTCACGGCTATTTACTCAATATGACTTTTTACTCAATTTAGGGGAGAATTCATATTTTACTTACTAAAGCTTTCTACATCTTTTGGCAAATGAGCAGCTACGGTTGTTATAAATATGTGCTTTTTTCATAACTACTCTATGCAAGAGGTCAGTGCTTTTGCATAAAATTTTATATGGAGGTCAAAAAATGTCATTTGTAAGTTTAGTTATTATTGCTACTGTTTTGGCTTTGTCTTTTGCTGCATTTAACTTTGTAAAAGTAAAGAAACTGGACGAAGGCACTGACAAGATGAAGGAAATTGCAGGTGCAATACGTCTTGGTGCAAACACATTTATTAACTATGAGTACAGGGTTTTATATACCGTGGTTTTAATTGTGGCTGTGATTATGGCTATAACAACTAGTTTGTATTCCGCTGTTGCTTTGATTATCGGTTCCATTATGAGTGGAAGTGCCGGTATGATTGGTATGAAAATTGCTACATATGCCAATGTACGTGTTTCAAATGAAGCCCGTAAAACAAAAGATATAGGGAAAACAGTTAAAGTAGCCTTGTCTGGTGGTTCTGTTATGGGACTATGTGTGGCGGGTTTTGCTCTTTTAGGGCTTATTATTGTCTATATTGTTTTTGGTATAGCTATGGGTCAGTTGAATAATACCGAACTGGTTACCAACTGGATGGGTGTTTCGTTTATACCTTTTGCCATGACTCTTTCAGGCTATGCCCTTGGTTGTTCTATGGTGGCAATGTTTAACCGTGTAGGCGGTGGTATTTATACCAAGGCCGCAGATATGGGAGCTGACCTGGTAGGTAAAACTGAAGCCCATATTCCAGAGGACGATCCCCGTAATCCTGCTACTATAGCAGATAATGTGGGGGACAATGTAGGTGATGTAGCAGGTTTAGGTTCAGATTTGTTGGAAAGCTTTGTAGGTGCTGTTGTTTCATCTATGATTTTAGCATATTATTTAATTCTTTCTGCTCAGTTTAGAGGTGCCAGTGTTCCGGAGGGATTACTGTCAAAGATGATTTTATTCCCTGTAGCATTTGTTTCCGGAGGATTGATTGCCTGCTGTTTAGGTTTAGCAACAGTATTATTTAAGTCTAAGATGTCTGAGAATCCCCATAAGGATTTGAATCTGGCTACTTATATTTCAGCAGGTTTAACCATTGTATCAGGTTTAGCATTGTCTAAACTATTATTTGGCGGCTTTTCTGATCTAAGCGTTGTAAGTTTTTCCCTCGGTTGGGTTTCGCCTTGGATTGCCGCTGCTATTGGTGTGGCAGCAGGAGTTATCATTGGTGCTATTGCTGAGTATTATACTTCTTCAGACTATAAGCCTACTCAAAACTTAGCCCATACATCTTTAGAAGGACCTGCATTGACAATTACTCAGGGGATGGCAGTGGGTATGAAGTCATGTATGGCTCCATGTGTGGTTTTAGGCGCAGGTATTATTATTTCCTATTATGTTTCTGGTATGTTTGGTGTTGCCATGGCTGCAGCAGGTATGCTGTCATTTGTTGCTACAACGGTATCTGTAGATACCTATGGTCCTATTTCTGATAATGCCGGGGGTATTTCAGAAATGTCAGGGTTAGACCACGAAGTCCGCCGCATTACAGATACCCTTGATTCAGTTGGTAACACTACAGCTGCAATAGGTAAAGGATTTGCCATTGGTTCCGGTGCATTGGCAGCTTTAGCTTTGATGATTTCTTACCTCTATTCTTATAATGAAATTGGTACTGATTTGATACTGAATATAGTTGATCCTATGATTCTGGCCGGTGCAATTGCAGGTGGGGCTTTGCCATTTCTCTTTTCGGGAATGCTCATTGAAGCTGTCTCAAAAGCTGCCCGCAAAATGGTTGATGAAGTCCGCCGTCAGTTTAAAGAGATCCCTGGTATTTTGGAAGGTAAAAATAAACCTGACTACAAGACATGTATTGAAATTTCAACTAAAGGGGCTATAGGAGAAATGAAGGTACCATCCCTAATGGCAATAGGAGTGCCGGTATTGTGCGGTTTTATATTCGGTCCTGAATATGTCGGAGGTTTAATTATTGGCTGTACTATATCTGCTATTATGATTGCCATATTTGCCGGCAATGCTGGTGGTGCTTGGGACAACGGTAAAAAATATATTGAATCCGGTGCTATAGAAGGTTCAGAGAAAGGCTCTCCTGCCCACGAGGCTGCTGTTATAGGTGATACCGTTGGGGATCCTTTGAAGGATACTGTTGGTCCTTGCTTGGACATATTCATTAAAATTATGTCAACTGTATCTTTGGTTGCAGTCTCTGTATTTAGTAAATATAACTTGTGGGATTTGATTCAAAGATTATTCTGAAGCACAAAAATTAAAACATAAATAATAAAATGAAAAAATAGAATGGAATAAATAAAGATATAATTATTAATAATTATATCTTTATTTATTTTAGTTTTTATTGTAGAATAGACTTATAATCAAAAAGGTTTGTAGCAATGAAGTCAGGCAGTATGGTAGGTATTAGAATTTTAAAGTTTTGAGAGGACGGTAGGATATGGATTTAGTAATTAAGCTTATTTTTCTTGGACTTTTTGCTGCTATTATGATAGGCACTGGAATTTACAGCAGAAGGAAAGTAAAGAATGTACAGGATTTTTTATTTGGCGGAAGAAAAATGGGGCCTTGGATTAGTGCTTTTTCTTATGGGACTGCTTATTTTTCAGCAGTTATTTTTATTGGTTATGCAGGAAGGATTGGCTGGCAACATGGTATTTCAGCTACCTGGATAGGTATAGCTAATGCAGTTGTTGGAAGTCTTTTGGCCTGGCTTGTTCTTGCAAAGAGAACCCGAAAAATGACTCACGAATTAAAGGCTTCTACAATGCCGGAATTTTTTGAAAAAAGATATGACAGCAGGGCAATTAAAATTGTTACATCAATAATTATATTTTTCTTTTTAGTGCCTTACTCAGCTTCAGTGTATCAGGGACTAAGCTATCTTTTTACTACAACAATAGGAGAGCCTCTGGGAATTTCATTTAATATGTGTATGCTTGCCATGGCTGTACTTACAGGAATTTATCTTCTCTTAGGCGGATATGTTGCAACTGCAATAAATGATTTTATACAAGGAATTATAATGATAATAGGTCTTTTGATGATGGTTTTCTTTGTTGTTAATCATCCTAATGTTGGAGGACTTGGTGAAGGGCTTTCAAAGCTGGCAGCCATTCCTGAAGTGGGAGACGGGCTAACAAAGGTATTTGGACCAAACCCTGTAAATCTTATATCACTTATTGTTCTTACCAGTGTAGGAACCTGGGGGCTTCCCCAGATGGTGCATAAATTTTATGCAATACGTGATGAAGATGCAATTAAGAAGGGTACAATTGTATCCACTGTTTTTGCATTTTTAATTGCAGGAGGAGCTTATTTTGTAGGGGTTTTTGGAAGGTTATTTGTTGACAGTTCAGAAATAATGGTAAATGGAAGGTTAAATCTTGATAATGTTGTACCCATTATGCTTGAAAGAGCTTTGCCCAGCTACTTAATGGGAATAATTATTGTACTGGTTCTTTCTGCTTCCATGTCAACCCTCGCAGCACTAGTGCTTGTATCAAGTTCTTCCATTTCCTTAGACTTAATAAAAGGGACTTTATTTAAAAATATGGAAGACAAAAAAGTTATGATAATTATGAGGCTTTTATGTGCAGTGTTTGTTGCATTGTCATATATTGTTGCCACAACACCAAGTGCTATTTTAACTTTGATGTCTTTTTCATGGGGAACGGTTGCAGGTTCTTTCTTAGCTCCATTCCTATATGGTTTGTATTGGAAGGGAACTACTAAAGCAGGTGCCTGGGCAGGTATAATAACCGGATTTTCCGTTTCAGTAGGCGGGGCAATTGTTTTAAAAATGAATGCGGCATATGCGCCTACTATCGGTGGCATTGCAATGTTAGCCTCTTTAATTGCGGTTCCTGTGGTAAGCTTAATTACCAGGAAGTTTTCAAAGGAACATATAGAAAGCATATTTAAATATAAAGAGGTAGAACAAAGATTAGATATAGGAGCTTAGAACTATATAAGAAAGTATTATATTAAAAATATAAAGTATTATATAAAAATATGTAGTAAGAAAATATCTTAAATAAATAGAGGCTTATGCAATAAATTTTAGAGGGGGTAAAAACATGGAATACTGGAATCCGGCATACGAATGTATGTCAAGGGAAGAGATGACAAGGGTTCAAACGGAAAGGCTTATAGACACTGTTAAGAGAGTCTTTCACAATGTTCCTCATTATAGGCGAAAGATGCAGGAAAAAGGTATCGAGCCAGGGGATATAAAGTCTTTGGAAGATTTAAAAAAATTGCCTTTTACGTACAAACAAGATTTAAGAGACACATACCCATATGGGCTTTTTGCAAAACCGCTTAGTGAAATAGTGAGAATTCATGCATCTTCTGGAACTACCGGGAAACAAACGGTTGTAGGATATACAAGAAAGGATATTGATACCTGGGCGGAAGTTATGGCAAGAACTTTGTATTGTGCAGGTGCCAATATGAACTCATTTATCCAGGTGGCTTATGGCTATGGTCTTTTTACAGGAGGTCTTGGAGTTCATTACGGAGCGGAAAGAATAGGTGCTTCCGTTATTCCTATATCAGGAGGAAATACAAAAAGGCAAATTCAAATTATGAAGGATTTTGGAACTACCATTTTAGCATGTACACCGTCCTATGCTTTATTTATAGCTGAGGTAATGGAGGAAATGGGAATTAAAAAAGAAGAACTACAGCTTGAAGCAGGGGTATTTGGTGCAGAACCATGGTCTGACAGTATGAGAAAAGAAATTGAAGAAAGGCTTGGAATACTTGCTATTGATATTTATGGTTTGAGTGAAATAATCGGACCGGGTGTTGCCAGTGAGTGTAAGTATAAATGTGGGCTTCATATACAAGAGGACCATTTTATTCCTGAAATTATAGATCCTGTGACAGAAGAAGTACTTCCACCAGGCTCAAAAGGAGAAATTGTATTTACCACAATTACAAAAGAAGGTCTGCCACTTATAAGATACAGAACAAGGGATATTTCCTCTTTAAATTATGAAAAATGTGAATGTGGAAGAACTATTGTCAGAATGAGCAAGGTATCAGGCAGAACAGATGATATGCTTATAATAAGAGGAGTGAATGTGTTCCCGTCCCAGATTGAAAGTGTGCTTTTAGAAATTGGGGAAACAGCACCCCACTATCTATTAATAGTTGACAGGGAAGGCACCCTTGACACCTTAGAAGTATGGGTTGAAATAACTCAAAATATGTTCTCAGATGAAGTTAAAAGAATTGAAGAAATTGAGAAGAGAATACGTGGGGAAATAGAAACTACATTGGGAATCAGTGCAAAAGTTAAATTAGTTGAACCTAAGACAATTGAAAGAAGTGAAGGGAAGGCAAAGCGTGTAATAGATAAGAGACCTAATAGATAACAGAAAGATGTAAAATAACTTCCGGGAGGGATGGTTATGGATGTAAAGCAAATATCAGTTTTTTTAGAAAACAAGTCTGGAAGGCTTGCTGAAGTTACAAAAATTCTCGGGGAAAACAATATTGACATCAGTGCACTATCCATAGCAGACACTACGGATTTTGGGATTTTAAGGCTTATTGTAAATGACCCGGATAAGGCAGAAAAGGTATTAAAGGAAAATGGATTTACTGTGAGCTCTACAAATGTTATAGCTATTGGTGTTGAAGATAAGCCGGGAGGACTTTCAAAAGCACTGGAAATATTAGATGCACAATCCATAGGTATAGAATATATGTATGCTTTTGTGGGCAAAAAATCCGATGAGGCACTTGTTTTATTGAGGGTGGAAAACTCTTCTAAAGCTGTGGAGNTACTTACAAAGGGTGGAATACAAGTGCTTTCATCTGACAAGGTGTATAAGCTGTAGTTTTATGAAAGTATTAAATTTAATAATTGAAATAAATGTATCAGGTGGAGTTTTTACTTCACCTGTTTTTTTATTTACATAAAAATATTTTTATAAAAGAATGAACTTTTTTAGTTTTTTTAAGTCATATTATCAAATAAAAAAAGGAGTGAAATTATGTTTGATAATATGACAAATTTAGAAATTCTAAAGCTTTTTCTACCGCTTATTATACTTCAAGTGGGACTTGTATTATACTGTATTATAGACATTCTTAAAAAGGGAGTTGGAAATTTAAATAAAGTTTTGTGGATTATTATAGTGCTTTTTGTAAATACGCTGGGCCCTGTAATTTATCTTGCAGTGGGAAGAAAGAGGTGGGAAGATGATTAAAGTAAAAAACCTCTTTAAAAATTACGGCAGGTATAATGTACTAAAAGGTGTAAATATAGAGGTGAGAGAAGGTGAGGTATACGGCTTTATTGGGGAAAACGGGGCGGGAAAGTCAACTNCTTTTNGACGAGCCGTCTTCAGCTCTAGACCCACAGGGAAGAAAGGATGTTGTGGAAATATTAAAAGGTCAGATGCAGGGAGTGGACTTTAGCGCACTTATTGAGCT
>JGI24714J26587_10002799_pt1 | contig 11291 bp, 8 predicted proteins | sample BioPla4DNA2_FD_26587 | JGI IMG/M metagenome (IMG submission 26587)
CCCGCCACAGCGGCTTGCCGGCCCTGGCCGACGATTCGGGGCTGGAGGTCGATTATTTGGGTGGTGCCCCCGGTGTCCTGTCGGCCCGCTTTGCCGGCAGAGATGGAGATGATGAGGCCAACAACAGGAAGCTCCTTGAGCTGCTGGCGGGAGTACCCTGCCGGGAACGGCAGGCCCGCTTTCGCTGTGCCCTGGCCGTTGCCACACCCGAGGAATTGTTGGTGACAACCGAGGGTGTCCTGGAGGGTTATATTGGCCTGGAACCCCGGGGTAAAGGGGGGTTCGGCTATGATCCCCTCTTTGTTGTTCCCGACTATAACTGTACCCTGGCGGAAATGGCGCTGGAAACCAAAAATAAAATTAGTCACCGGGGTCGGGCCCTGGAACAGTTGCGGGAAAAGCTGGTAGGATTATTTGTTACGTTGGGGTGGGACGAGTGCGAATCGGAGTAGTGAGCGATACCCATGGCTCCCTTTCTACAGCAATAAAATTGATCAGGGAAATGGGTGAACTTGATCTCCTTCTCCATGCCGGGGATTACTATCGGGATGCTGCAGCCCTGGCCCGGGAATTTAACCTGCCCGTCCGGGCTGTTGTTGGCAATTGCGATCTGGCTGCCAAGGGGCCGGTGGAAGAATATATCGAACTGGCAGGCTGGCGGATTCTCTTATGCCATGGGCACCGTTACCGGGTAAAGATCGGTCTTCTCCCCCTATTTTATCGAGCCCAGGAGATGGGGGCCGATCTGGTGGTCTTTGGCCATACCCACCGGGCAGAAGAGTTTACCAGGGGGGGCATCAAATTTTTGAACCCGGGTACTGCCGGGGTGCCTAACCGGGAAGGCTTGGTGACCGGCGGCATCATCGAAATTGGCAGTGGGATCAGGACTAGTATTATAGCAAGCAGGGAGGCNGGTTCTTAGGAGTTTACTTTTTCCCTCCGCTGTGCTATAATATTATTCGCTCCCGGAAATGGGGGAAAAGGGCACAAAGGGCCGGAATTACAGCGGCTGGAAGGAGAAGCTTTGTGCCAGGGTCCTTGACAGCGAGCAAGGGATATTGACTAATCGTTTTACCTGCGGTATACTGTTGTATGTCCAATTGACGGGGCGTGGCGCAGTTTGGTAGCGCACATGGTTTGGGACCATGGGGTCGTAGGTTCGAATCCTATCGCCCCGACCATCGCCTATTACGCGGGAGTAGCTCAGTGGTAGAGCACCAGCCTTCCAAGCTGGGTGTCGCGGGTTCGAGTCCCGTTTCCCGCTCCACAATTAACTGGTCCTGGTAGCTCAACAGGATAGAGCAACGGCCTTCTAAGCCGTCGGTTGGGGGTTCGACTCCCTCCCAGGACGCCATCAATGGATTAAACCAGCTGGTTTAATCAATCTAAACAGGGTGAATGTAGCTCAGCTGGTAGAGCACCAGATTGTGGCTCTGGGGGTCGCGGGTTCGAGTCCCGTCATTCACCCCAACTGGAGAACCTGGTCGGGCCAGGCAAAGCTGGCCCGCGGGTCTCCAACCCTACCAAGAATTATTGGGGCGTGGCCAAGGGGTAAGGCACAGGACTCTGGATCCTGGATCGTAGGTTCGAATCCTACCGCCCCAGCCATCAATGCAATGTGGGCCATTAGCTCAGCTGGCAGAGCACCTGACTCTTAATCAGGGTGTCCGGGGTTCGAGTCCCTGATGGCCCACCAACACCAATTTGCGGGAGTGGCGGAACTGGCAGACGCGCAGGACTTAGGATCCTGTGCCGCAAGGCGTGGGGGTTCAAGTCCCTTCTCCCGCACCACTTATAAAAAGTAGCCTTGTTTAAAATCCATACAGGATGTGCGGAAGTAGCTCAGCGGTAGAGCATCGCCTTGCCAAGGCGAGGGTCGCGGGTTCAAATCCCGTCTTCCGCTCCAACTAACAGAGCCTCGGCACCAATAATCCGATGCCGGGGCCCACTTATGCATAGGATATTCTGACTTATCTGGAGATGGGAAGAAGGCAAACATCCTTTTTTGGCGGCCGGGATAAGCTTGCTGGAGAGGTCCACACCACAGTTGTGGGCTTTGCAGAGTCCCAAAACATATCCATGTGAGGAGGTTGGTGTAGTGAAAATAGCTGCTGCCCANATGGAACTGGTGCCCGACATTGAGACCAATACCAGGCGGATCAAGGAGTTCATTGAGCAGGCGGCTGTCTTTGGGGTGGATATTATGGCCTTTCCCGAGACTGCCCTGACCGGCTATTATCCGGAGCTCTTCCGCAGTCACAACCAGGAAAAGATTGACGAAAAGGTGGCGGAGCTGCACCAGTTTGTCCAGGAAAAGGGGGTATCGGCCATTGTCGGCACTCCCTATTTCGAAGAAGGCAAGCTCTACAACAGCATAGTGGTTTTGCTTACCGACGGACGTAAGTTACTGTACCACAAGCAGAATTTGGTTGACTATGAAGAGGTCTACTTCGAACCTGGACGGAAGCAGTTGGTTTTCGAATATAAGGGGTTTACCATCGGTGCCATTGTCTGTCGCGACCAGAACTTCCCCCTTCTGGCTAGGGAGATTAAAGAGCAGGGAGCCGAAATTCTCTTTATCTCCTGTGCCCACTACTACAACCCCATGGAAGCCCGCTGGAAATTGGACAAGAACAGGGCCCTTCCCATTGCCCGGGCGACGGAGAACAAGATGTATGTCTGTAAAGCCAATGCTGTCGGCTCTATGAATGGGTTGATTAACCTCGGTAACAGCCTGATCGTAGGCCCCAACGGCGTGGTGATATCCCTAGCCGGCGAGGGCAAGGAACAGTTATTAACCTTTGCCATCGATCCCCACAACAAGGATTGGAAATGGTAGGATGAAGGAACCTCGGCGGAACCCCAACGCCGGGGTTCCTACTTGTGCAGGAGATATAGTTTTTCTGTAGAAAGAAAGAATATACTATTTAAGTATTGAGCAAGAATATGGTACAATTTACGGTGACGGAGGGTATATATTATAATGAAAAGCCAAGGAGGGCTGTNGGGTTAATGGAAGTAAAAGTAGAGAAACTAGAGAAGAACAGGGTCAGTCTAGAAGTCGAGCTTGGTGCTGACCAGGTAGATAAGGCATTAGATCAGGCTTATCGCCGTGTGGTCAAGAAGGTAAATATCCCCGGTTTTCGGAAGGGCCGCGTTCCCAGGAAAATCTTGGAAATGCGCTTGGGCAAAGGGGTTTTATATGAGGAGGCTGTGGAAATCCTTCTCCCGGAGGCCTATGCCAAGGCNGTAGAGGAAGCTAGTCTGGAACCCATCGATCAGCCTCAGATCGAGGACATCCAGATCGAAGAAGGAAGCCCCTTTCGCTTTTCTGCTACCGTTGAGGTGAAACCAGAGGTAAAGCTGGGGCAGTATAAGGGCCTGCCTGTGGAAAGGAAAAAGGCAGAGGTTTCCGAAGAAGAGGTCGACAACTTCCTGGAGAACCTGCGGGAGCGNACGGCCACCTGGCGGGTTGTTGAGGAAGGGGAAGCCGAGGACGGCGACCTCGTTATAATCGATTTTACCGGTTATGTTGATGGTGAGCCTTTACAGGGGGGGAAGGGTGAGAACCACTCCCTGGTCCTCGGCTCCGGCAGCTTCATACCCGGTTTTGAAGAACAGCTCGTGGGGGCAAAATCAGGGGAGGAACGGAAAATTCAGGTCACCTTCCCGGAGGATTACCACAACCAGGAATTGGCTGGGGTAGAAGCAGAGTTTAACGTACAGGTAAAGGAAATAAAGCGCAAGGAACTGGCCGCCCTCGATGACGAATTCGCCAAGGACGTAAGTGAATTTGCGACCCTGGAGGAGTTAAAGGAAGATATTCGCAAGAAACTCCTGGAAGCCGCAGAGAATAAAGCGGAGAGCGAATTCCGGGAGGAATTGGTAAAGACGGCTGCGGCCAATGCCGAAGTGGAGATACCGGAGGTCATGGTTAAAAGACGGGTAGAAAACATGATCAACGATCTGGAACACCGCCTCCAGCAGCAGGGACTTTCCCTGGATGTCTACCTGAATATCATTGATAAGACCCTCGAAAATCTCAGGGAGGAATTCGAGGAAGCTGCCCGGGAAAGTGTCAAGATCGATTTGGTTTTGGAAGCCATAGCCAAAGCGGAAGGGATAGAAACCAAGGAGGAAGAGATCGAGGCAGAACTGGACACCATGGTCGCCGGTTTTGCCGAGGAAGAGGACAAACTCAGGGAGCTTAAAGAAAGGCTGCGGGAAAGCGGTCATGTCGACCTGATTGCCGACAACCTGATCAGGAGAAAAACCATCGACCTGCTGGCTGCAGGAGTTCAGGCTTCGTGAGCATAAGTTATTAAGAGCCCTGCTTTTGGGCATGCTGTAGTAATGTATCCCAATCATGCGAGGAGGTGTGCCTATGAGTTACCTGGTACCGATGGTTGTGGAGCAGACCAATCGTGGCGAAAGGGCCTATGATATCTATTCCCGCCTACTCAAAGACAGGATTATTTTTCTCGGTACAGCTATAGATGACAGTGTGGCCAATACCGTTATTGCCCAGATGCTTTTCCTGGAAGCCGAAGATCCCGACAAGGACATTTGGCTGTATATCAATTCTCCCGGTGGACTAGTAGCATCGGGCCTGGCGATATATGATACTATGCAGTATATCCGGCCGGAAATCAATACCGTTTGCATGGGCCTGGCGGCCAGCATGGGAGCAGTTTTGCTGGCGGCCGGGACAGAGGGTAAGCGCTTTGCCCTACCCCATGCCCGGATCATGATCCACCAGCCCCTGGGTGGGGTGCAGGGCCAGGCAGCCGATATTGCCATCCACGCCCAGGAAATACTAAAAACCAGGGAAATCCTCAACGAAATCCTTGCCAAGCATACGAAGCAGCCTTTGGAGCGGATTCAAAAGGATACAGACCGTGATTTCTTCATGTCAGCCGTCGATGCCAAAGAGTATGGGATAGTGGATGAGGTGATGTATACCCGTGATGCCAAGCAGTAAAGGGGTGAAAGGATGTTTAAATTCAACGACGAAAAGGGACAGCTGAAATGTTCCTTTTGTGGCAAGGTACAGGACCAGGTCCGCAAATTGGTTGCCGGTCCCGGTGTTTATATCTGTGATGAATGTATTGAACTCTGCAATGAAATAATCGAGGAAGAACTTCAGGACGAACTTGAATTCGAACTGAAAGATATTCCCAAGCCGAAGGAGATAAAGGCAATCCTGGACCAGTATGTCATCGGTCAAGAAAAGGCGAAAAAAACCCTTTCGGTAGCTGTTTACAACCACTACAAGCGGATTAACGCCAATTTGAGGGCAGACGATGTAGAACTGCAAAAGAGCAATATCGTCATGTTGGGACCCACCGGCTGCGGCAAAACCCTTCTTGCCCAGACCTTGGCCAAAATCCTTAATGTCCCCTTTGCTATCGCCGATGCCACTTCCCTCACCGAAGCAGGTTATGTGGGGGAAGACGTGGAGAATATCCTCCTGAAGTTGATCCAGGCAGCCGACTACGACATCGAAAAGGCGGAAAAGGGTATCGTCTATATCGATGAGATCGATAAGATCGCCCGCAAATCAGAGAATCCCTCCATTACCAGGGATGTCTCCGGGGAAGGGGTACAGCAGGCCCTGCTGAAAATTTTGGAGGGTACCGTGGCCAGTGTGCCGCCCCAGGGAGGGCGCAAGCATCCCCACCAGGAGTTTATCCAGATCGATACCACCAACATCCTCTTTATTTGCGGCGGTGCCTTCGATGGGATCGATAAGATCATCCAGAACAGGATTGGGAAGAAGGCCCTGGGCTTTGGAGCCGAGATTCGGGGCAAGACAGATCAAAGGATCGGCGAGATCCTGGCCCAGATTCTCCCAGAGGACCTGCTCAAATACGGTCTCATCCCTGAATTTGTCGGGAGGGTACCGATTATAGTCACCCTGGATGCTTTGGACGAAGAAGCCCTTGTCCGCATCCTGACAGAGCCCAGGAATGCCCTCGTCAAACAGTACCAGAAATTCTTTGACCTGGACGGCGTGCAGCTGGAGTTTCAGCCTGAAGCTTTGGAGGCCATTGCNGGTGAGGCCTTGAAGAGGAAAACTGGTGCCCGGGGCCTCCGGGCGATTATTGAAGAGGTAATGCTGGAAGTGATGTATGATATTCCTTCTCGGGAGGACATCACCAAGGTTACCATTACCAAGGATGTTATTTTGAAGAAGCAACAGCCGGTCATTCTTACGACCAGCAGTGACCGAAAGGGCAAAAAACGGGAAGCTTCAGCTTAATATACGACCTCAGGATTGGGAACCGGCAGTTGCCGGTTCCCTTTTGCACTCCAAGGCTGCCGGATAAAGGGCCCGCCCTCCGGAGATAATAATAACGTATTTGAAAGGGGGGCGAGGCTGTTGTTGGGTCCAGGATGGGGCGGTCTGTTGGGAGTTGTCCAGATTTTTTTTGCCATCGTCATCGGCCTCTATTTTTGGAATCTCCTGCGGACCCAGCAGGGCAATAAGACGGCAGTAGATCGGGAGTCCCGGAAGGAAATAGAAAAGTTGAGGCAGTTGCGGGAGATATCCCTTACTGTTCCCCTATCGGAAAAAACCCGGCCTTCCTCCTTCGAGGAGATTGTCGGCCAGGAGGAAGGCTTAAAGGCCTTGCGGGCAGCCCTCTGCAGCCCCAATCCCCAGCATGTTATTATCTACGGTTCCCCGGGGGTAGGGAAAACCGCNGCCGCCCGCCTGGTTCTGGAAGAGGCCAAGGCCAATCCTAACTCACCCTTCAAGGAAACGGCCAAATTCGTTGAAGTTGATGCTACCACCGCCCGGTTTGATGAGAGGGGGATCGCCGATCCCCTGCTGGGTTCTGTCCATGATCCCATCTACCAGGGGGCGGGTCCCCTGGGCATGGCTGGCATTCCCCAACCGAAACCGGGGGCTGTTACCAAGGCCCACGGGGGGATTCTTTTTATCGACGAGATCGGTGAACTGCACCCTATTCAGATGAATAAACTCCTCAAGGTCCTGGAAGACCGGAAGGTATTTTTGGAAAGCGCCTACTACAATTCTGAGGATCCCAATGTGCCCAGTCACATCCACGATATTTTCCAAAATGGTCTGCCGGCAGACTTCCGCCTGGTGGGAGCCACCACCCGCCTGCCCCACGAGATCCCTCCTGCCATTCGTTCCCGCTGTGTGGAGGTCTTTTTCCGCTGCCTGCGGCCCGAGGAAATTGGTATCATTGCCCGCAACGCGGCCCGCAAGATGGATTTTCAGATCGAGGCTGCCGCTGTAGAAGTGGTAGAAAAATATGCTACCAACGGCAGGGAAGCGGTAAATATTATTCAGATCGCCGGCGGCCTGGCCCTGACCGAGGGGCGGGAGCAAATCACCGTGGCTGACATAGAGTGGGTAGTGAACAGCGGCCAGTATTCCCCCCGGCCGGAGAAGAAAATTCCCCCTCAGCCCCAGGTGGGCTATGTCAACGGCCTGGCCGTCTATGGCCCCAATATGGGGACCCTCCTGGAGATTGAGGCGGCTGTCTTGCCGGTTTGCCGGGGTGAAGGCCGGATAACGGTGACGGGGATGATCGAGGAGGAGGAGCTGGGGAACCCCGGGCATACGGTGCGGCGCAAAAGCATGGCCCGGGGGTCGGTGGAGAATGTCCTGACGGTACTGCGCCGTTACCTGGANTTTAATCCCCGGGATTACGACATTCACCTGAATTTCCCCGGGGGGATACCCGTCGACGGACCATCGGCTGGGGTTGCCGTCGCGACCGCCGTCTATTCAGCCCTGACCAACATACCGGTAGATAACAAGGTGGCCATGACGGGTGAGGTCTCCATCCGCGGCTTTGTTAAGCCGGTGGGGGGAGTGGTGGCCAAGACCGAGGCGGCCCGGCAGGCGGGGGTTAAAAAGGTGCTGATACCCAGGGAAAACTGGCAGGAGTCCTTTGCCCAACTGGAGGAGCTGGCTGTGATCCCTGTGGATAGCCTGGATGAGGTTTTCCGCCATGCTTTATTTAAGGGGAACCGGGGGGATTACCCCGTTGCCAGGGGGGTAGAGTCCCTCACAGCTTCCCCCCTGTAAACATTTTTTGAGTTCTTTTACTTATAGATGGAGTGTAACCCAATTGGCCGGCGAGAAAAAGGAATTGAAATATCGGGGTAGAATAGGTTATTATCATTAGTATTGGGTACTATTTAGTGGAGGTGAAGCCGTGGGTGCTGTAGAGACCAGAAGAAGATCTCTACCCTTATTGCCACTGCGGGGGGTATTGGTATTCCCCTTTATGGTTATTCATTTAGATGTGGGGCGGGAGAAATCCATAGCCGCCCTGGATCAGGCCATGGTAACGGATAAACAGATCCTGCTGGCCAGTCAGCAGGATGCCCAAACCGATGATCCAGAGCCGGACGAGATCTATTCTGTTGGAACCATAGCCGAGATTAAGCAGCTGTTAAAACTTCCCGGGGGGACTGTGCGGGTTTTGGTTGAGGGCATTTCCCGGGCCCGGGTTGAGGAATATACCGCTGTAGAACCATTTTACCAGGTAGAAGCCGTTGAATATCTGGAAACGGAGGAGAAGACNCCCGAGGTGGAAGCCTTGACCAGGAGTCTGGTCTTCCAATTTGAACAGTACGTAAAACTGAGCAAAAAGATCCCGGCGGAAACCGTTGTCTCCATCATTACCATTGAAGACGCCGGCCGCCTCTCGGATTTAATAGCCTCCCATCTCACTATTAAACTTGCGGACAAGCAGCGGATTCTGGAGGCTGTTGAAATCCGGGAACGGTTGGAGACCATCAACAAGATTTTGGCCAAGGAAATTGAGATTCTCGAGCTGGAACGGAAGATTAATGCCCGGGTCAGGAAGCAAATGGAAAAGACCCAGAAGGAGTACTACCTGCGGGAACAACTGCGGGCCATCCAAAAGGAGTTGGGCGAGCGGGAGGAGGGCAGCGATGGCCTCGAATACCGGGAGCGGATCGAGGAGGCCGACCTGCCGGAATATGTGGAAGAGAAGGCCCTCAAAGAGGTGGAGCGGCTGGAGAAAATGCCCTCCATGGCCGCCGAGGCCGCCGTTGTCCGCACTTACCTGGACTGGCTTCTGGAACTGCCCTGGAAAAAAATGACCGAGGACCGCTTAGATCTCAACCAGGCCCAGAAAATCCTCGACGAGGATCACTACGGGCTGAAAAAGGTGAAGGAAAGAATCCTGGAATACCTGGCCGTACGCCAGCTGGCCGAAAAATTGAAGGGTCCCATCCTGTGCCTGGTGGGCCCGCCGGGGGTGGGGAAAACCTCCCTGGCCAAATCCATTGCCCGGGCCCTGGAGCGGAAATTTGTCCGCATCTCCCTGGGTGGGGTCAGGGATGAGGCCGAGATCCGGGGGCACCGCCGCACCTATGTGGGTGCCCTGCCTGGCCGGATCATTCAGGGTATGCGGCAGGCCGGTTCCAAGAACCCGGTATTTTTGCTGGATGAGATCGACAAGATGAGCATGGATTTCCGGGGCGACCCGTCGGCAGCCCTCCTCGAGGTATTGGACCCGGAGCAGAATCACGCCTTCAGTGATCACTATATTGAGCTTCCCTTTGATCTCTCCCATGTTTTCTTCATTACGACGGCCAATACGACCCACACCATACCCAGTGCCCTTTTAGACCGGATGGAGGTCATCCACCTCCCCGGTTACACCGAGGAGGAAAAGATCAACATTGGCATGCGCTATTTGCTCCCGAAACAAAGGCAGGAACATGGTCTGAAGAAGGAGCAATTATCCATAAGTGAGAATGCCGTCAAAAAGGTGATCCGGGAGTACACCAGGGAAGCTGGGGTCCGGAACCTGGAACGTTCCCTGGCGGCAATTTGCCGCAAGGCGGCCCGGGAAATCGTCCAGGAAGGGGCCCAGAGGGTGCGGGTTACCCATCGCAACTTGAAGCGCTTCCTTGGGATACCCCGCTTCCGCTACGGGGTTGCCGGTCAGGAGAACGAAGTCGGGGTTGCGACAGGCCTGGCCTGGACCGAAGTAGGCGGGGATGTCCTGGCCATTGAGGTCAGTGTTGTCCCCGGCAAGGGGAAGCTAACCCTGACCGGGCAGCTGGGGGATGTGATGCGGGAATCGGCCCAGGCAGGTTTCAGCTATATCCGCAGCCGGGCTGAATTTCTCCAGCTTTCCGATACCTTTCCGGAGGAGATGGACATCCACATCCACATCCCGGAAGGTGCCATCCCCAAGGACGGCCCTTCGGCCGGCATAACCATGGCCACGGCCCTGGCCTCTGCCCTGACTAAAAAGTCGGTCCGGTCCGATGTGGCCATGACCGGGGAAATAACCCTCCGGGGCAAGGTTCTACCCGTGGGTGGGGTCAAGGAGAAGATCCTGGCTGCCCACCGGGCCGGGGTCAAGAAGATTTTGCTCCCGGTGGAGAACAAGAGGGATTTGGAAGAAATCCCCGCCAATGTGAAGCGGGATCTGAAGTTTATCTTTGTGGAGCATATGGATCAGGTTTTGCAGGAAGCACTGGTGGGGTTGGAAGATGAAAATAAACAGGGCTGAGTTTGTCATCAGTGCCGCCTCACCCCGGCAATTTCCCCGGGAAGGGCTGCCAGAGATTGCCTTTGTGGGCCGGTCCAATGTGGGCAAGTCCAGCCTCCTCAACAATCTGATCCGGCGCAAGAACCTGGCCAAGGTCAGCCAGACGCCGGGGAAGACCCGTTTAATTAATTTTTACCGGATCGACAATCGCTGCTTTTTTGTCGATTTACCCGGCTATGGCTTTGCCCGGGTACCCAGAGCTGTCAAGGAGCACTGGTCCAGATTGCTGGAAAACTATCTCCGGGACCGCCAGGAGCTCATCGGAGTGGTACAGCTTGTTGACCTGCGCCATCCGCCCACTGCCGACGACCGACAGATGTTTGCCTGGCTCCAGAGCTACGGCATTCCGGCCCTTGTGGTGGGGACCAAGGCCGACAAGCTGTCCCGGGGGCGCCGCCTGCAGCAGGAGAAGCAGATAGCAGAGGTCCTGGCCTTGCCACCAGGGGTACACCTGGTGAGCCATTCTGCCAAAACTGGCGAAGGCCGGGAGGAAGTGCTGCGGCTGCTGGGAGAATGGCTTGAAAAATCCTCCAGTTAGTCTTTATAGGACAGCAGGGACTATTTCCCTTTCTTGGGAATAGTCCCTATTTTTATAGGGGCGGCACCCCTGCCAATGCATAAGGGAAGGCCCTGAAAGACACACTAACTGAGTAGCAACAGCCATGGTGCAAGCTGGTAAGGGAGGAAAGTTCATGCTGGGCTGGATAAAAGGGA
>JGI24714J26587_10002804_pt1 | contig 11274 bp, 8 predicted proteins | sample BioPla4DNA2_FD_26587 | JGI IMG/M metagenome (IMG submission 26587)
AGGACCCTCAGGACTCTCTTAAGAGGACCGTTCTATCAGAAGGCAGTGGTGCTATGGATCCTCATGAAAATCCTGTAACCCTAATGGCATACATTCGTGTGATCGGTGCCGGAGCTGAAATAGCAGCTGCTATTCTTATGATGAAGATGAATACGGTTGAGGCAGCTCTCAGAATCAACGCAATCCTTGGACTCCTCGGCCCTATTGTCTTGATAGCAGTCAGCGCCCTGGGTTTGTGGGGCCTTGTAGAACGGGTCTCCTTAGCCAAACTGGCACTGGTACTCTGTGGTTCTATACTAATAATAATAGGAACCAGATAACCGATGCGAAGAAAGCTAAGGAATCCTTGAAATTGACTGTGGGCAAGTGTAAAATGATGAAGGTATACAAGCACCGTAAGACGATTTACGAAGACATTTTGCAGTTCGCAAGGAGCTTTCCTGCGGTCATTTCTTACCAAGTTTTGTACCACTGTTCTCTAATTTGTAAGAGGATTTCAAGGAGGAGATTCGTTTGAAAAGGTACCGGACAGAGGACATCCGGAATGTTGCTTTAGTTGCACATAGTGGAGCCGGAAAAACCAGCCTTGGCGACGCCGTGCTGTTCAATGCTAAAGCCATTGATAGAATGGGCAGGGTCGACGAAGGCACAAGCACACTGGACTATGAACCTGATGAGATCAAGCGCAAGATTACGATATCGACTACAGTGGCTCATTGCGAATGGCAGAACACCAAGATCAACCTGGTGGACACGCCGGGATACGCTGACTTTATCGGGGACGTGAAGAGCGGGCTTCGCGTAGTAGAGTCAGCCATTGTTGCGGTTTGCGCTACTGCAGGCGTGGAAGTGGGAACTGAAAACGTCTGGCAGTTCGCGGATGAGAGAGCACTTCCCAGGATGGTCGTCATTACCAAACTGGATAGAGAAAACGCTGACTTCTATAAGACTATAGATGCTGTGCGGAACACATTCGGAACGAAATGCGCTGTGATCCAGCTTCCCATAGGCTCTCAGGATTCTTTCCGCGGAGTTGTTGACCTCATCTCAATGAAAGCCTACGTTTACGACGGCAGTTCCAGCGGCAAGTTCCAAGAACAAGACATCCCCGATGATCTGAAAGAAACCGCTGAAAACTATCGCAGTGAGCTTATTGAAGCAGCTGTCGAAAGTGACGATGAATTGATCGAAAAATACCTCGAAGGTGAAGAACTGTCAGAGGAAGAGATCAGAAAAGGCCTACGGCAAGGAGTTGCGGAAGGCAGCGTATACCCAATAATATGTGTCTCAGCTCTTAAGAACGTCGGCATCAAACAGATGCTGGACACTATAGTAGCATACCTTCCCTCACCTGCCGATATCGACAGGATTGAAGGAAAGGCGCCTGGCTCTGACGAGACAAAAGAACTGGCACCCAAAGACGATGCTCCTCTTTCCGCCCTTGTTTTCAAAACCACTGCTGACCCGTTCGTCGGAAAGATAAGCCTTTTCCGCGTATATTCCGGTACCATGCGGTCAGATGGGCAAGTCTATAACAGCAATGAAGATACCACTGAAAGAGTGGGACAGCTGTTCTTCATGAAAGGAAAGCAGCAGGAGCCTGTAGATCAGGTATCTGCGGGAGATATCGGTGCGGTGGCAAAACTAGGGGTAACCGGCACCGGTGATACACTTTGCGACAAATCTAACCCTGTTGTGCTGCCTGGGATCAACTTCCCCAAGCCTACGCTTGCAATGGCTATGAAGCCTAAGGCAAAAGGTGATGAAGATAAAATCGGTTCAGGCCTTGCCCGGCTCACAGAGGAAGACCCCACAATCGTCGTGCATCGCGACGCTGAGACTGCTGAGACTATTGTGGAAGGACTCGGCGAAGTCCACCTTGAGGTAACAGCAGAAAGATTAAAGAGGAAATTCGGGGCTGAGGTTGTCCTAGACACACCGAGAATACCCTATCGTGAGACGATACGTGGAACTGCAAAGGCAGAAGGCAAGCACAAGAAACAGACGGGAGGACGTGGACAATACGGCCATGTATTCCTAGAGATTTCTCCTCTACCTCCTGGAGGCGATTTCGAGTTTGAAGACAAGATCTTCGGAGGCGCTGTTCCGAAGCAATATATACCTGCAGTTGAGAAAGGCGTGCGAGAAACACTTGTCGAGGGCGTGCTGGCAGGGTATCCGCTGGTTGATCTGAAAGTTACTCTCTATGACGGTTCATATCACCCTGTAGACTCCTCGGAAATGGCATTTAAGATAGCTTCGTCCATGGCTCTTAAGAAAGGCGTCATGGATGCATCCCCTGTTCTTCTCGAACCTATCATGGACGTGGAAGTTACGGTCCCTGAGTACCAAATGGGTGACGTCATGGGCGACCTGAACAAGAGGAGAGGAAGGATCTTAGGGATGGAACCCCAAGGTAACAAACAAGTCATCAAAGCCCAGGTTCCTATGGCAGAGATGTTCAAATACGCAATAGACCTTCGCTCGATTACTGCAGGACGCGGGTCTTTCACAATGGAGTTTTCCCACTATGAAGAGGTTCCTGCAGCCATCAGCCAGCAGGTAATCGAAAAAGCGAAGCAAGAGCGAGAACAGCAGTAAGCTTGAAAGGGTAACCTTGAAGGGGTTCGCATATATGCGAACCCCTTTCTTTTGCAGAGTATTCTCGGGAAAAAGGTGCCTCGCAGGATAAAGGCCTTAACAATCATCAAATCCCACGGGACACACAAACGGACACCGCCGAGTGAGCTTACACGCGTGGAACATCACGCATGGGCACGGACAGGGACACGGCGGACACGGCGGCGGACACGGAGGACACGGACTGGGAGACGGCATTACAGCCGAGTTGTCTGTCTGATCTCCCAGACATTGCCTTACAACTGCATTTATGGCTCTTTCCTTCTGTGCTATTGCAGCTATCTCCTGTGCCATGACACACTCTAAAGCCCTCACCCTATCAACCAGTGCCTCAAAGGGCAGTTCCGGCGCAGTATCAGGAAGCCAGTTCGCAACCTTCTCCGCTTTATCTGCTAAAGAGGTCAGGATGCGCGCCAGCTGTTCTTCTTCTGTTGCAACTGCCGCAAGGATCCTGTCACAAGGATCCGGCGAACATGGGATGCATCTTGCCACATCAGTCACCTCCTTTCAGGTGCGTTGCATTTCAGGGGTTTTGCTAATATCCGTTTAAGAAGACAGGTCCATCTCTGCTTCCATAGGGATTCCGGGTAACCTTCGGCTAATTTCCGTGCATTCTCTCCCATCCTTCTACGCAGCCCTTCATTGCCGGCCAGTTCAAGAAGAGCCTGAAACACATTGGCAACAGCCGGGTATAGCAGATAGCCGTTCCACCCGTGAACAACATGTTCAGCGAGCCCTCCCGCAAATCCGGCTATGACAGGGAGTCCGCATGCCATAGCCATGAGGCAATATAAAGACGCACCCTGGGTTCCACGGGACGGCATTAGGGCGATATCGAATTCAGGATACAGGTCAGCCATGCTGTCCAAATGGACATAACAGAGCTTCAAGTTGGGCAGCGAAGATATGTGTTCAGCCATGATAGAGGCTTGTTTTGTATCTGTCATGTGGCCTCCAATGCAAAACTCCATATTGGCTCCTCTCTCCCAGGCCATGCCTGCTACAGTCAAAACCTCATTAATCCCCTGCTCCATTGTAAAATCCTGAGGACAGATAATCCGTACTGTATCAGATTCGCCAGCCGGTTCAGCCCTCAGTCCCAACCCGGAGAACGCGTCAAGATCGATTCCCGGCGGGATATACTCGATCTTGTGTTCGTACCCGGGCCACATTGCCTTAATCACGTTGATGGTATTGCGATCCTCTGCAACAAAGACTCGCGGCGCAGAAACCCCGTACAGCAGCCTCTTCTCCCACTCTTTTCTGTCAATGGAATGAAGCCTGTTAAATCGCGTTGAAGGAGCATCCCAGAAAATGCCATGAGAGACGACTACAGAGTTGTGGCATACCTTCGGGGCTGCAAGATGCCAATGGTAGTAAATCCTCAGGTCATATCCAAGGCTTCTACGGGCAAATACCGAGTTCAGTCCGGGAAACATAGACAGATGATCCGGATCTTGGTCAATGCCGAAGACGCGAACTCCATCAAATACCCGTTGCGGAATGGGAGATGCCTGAAACACATCTACCTGCCAGCTGAGTTCATCTCTGATGAAACGAATAAGCTTCAGTAAGCCTAGGTTTTCTTCAACAGGTAGAAACCTGTCCAGAGTCGGGTGCAACATGTAGTCAGTTAGAATGGCAATACTGTAAGAACCTTGCTTCACATTTCATCATCTCCCCAGACGCTTCTCAGCGTCTTTCGCCATCTTTCCTTCCATCGCTCCAGTGAAAACTGGAATGATGTCTCCAGTGCCTGTCTGCCCAGAGTTTGCCGAAGTTCAGGATGAAGAATAAGGCTCTCAACCGCTTCCTCCAGCGTCTCAGGGGATACGTTGATAAGAATGCCGTTGTACCCGTCTATCACGAGATCGGTAAGCCCTCCTACGTGCCCGCATATCACAGGTTTTCCGCAGGCCATGGCTTCAAGGCAAGCAAGGGACGTGCCTTCCGCAGCCCTGGTGGGAATGACGACAATATCCGCCATCCGGTAGAGATCCGGCATATTCTCCATGGGAACCCAGTAGTACAGGCATCTCGGATTCTCTTTAGCCCATCCGTTCATTTCAGCTTCGGAATCATCAGTTCCACCTCTACCCACGATGTGGAATTCCAAAGATGGGTATCTTCGCGTCAACCTCTCAGCTACAACTTTGACATCATCCAGTCCCCGGATCCATGTCAACCGTCTAGGATAAAGAACGACCAACGACTCGCCGGATTTCTTGTCTTCACCTGGATAGAACTCTGTGCGGTCTACAAAATTCGGGATATACGCTTGCTTGTGCTCATATCCGGGCCATGTAGCCCTTAACCAGTTCAAAGTGTTCGTATCCACGGAAACCACGAGCTCACAAGCGGTTACCGCGTAATGCAGCCTCCTCAGCCACTCCTCTTTCAGGGGTCCTGATAGAGGCGACCAAGTATGAGCCGGGTAATCCCATCCTATTCCATGGGAAATGACAATTGAGTTAGGTTTTACCCGCGGGAAGGCAAGAGGCAATGCGAAGTATATGGCTTTATCGTAACCTGCAGTGTTCTCAAAAAACTGGATGTTGAGATCGGGCAACCCGCCGAATTCCGCCCTGCCCTTAGGAAGCCCTTGGATTCTCAAACCTTTTACCAGTCGATCTTCCGAGCCCACTTGCCAAACACACGGTTCGTAGCCTGATTCCTCCAAAAACTCACAGAGATGCACAAGATATCTGTCAGCACCGCTGAACATCATCCTATCGCCTTCTGTAATGAAAATACTTGTCAAAATGGCAACGCGTCTGTCAAAGTTCACAGATATCAACACCTCCGTGAATGGTGAGTAGGGTTGGGCAAGGCTCTGCCCAACCCATTCGACGTCAGATTCATTCTAGCGGCGGAAACGGAGGTACCGGCGGCAGCGTCGGTTCGGCTACACAAGGTCCCACTGTCAAATTGATAGGACCTATCAGGTTCCCAAGCACTGCAGCAACTTTGAGAGCAATTGCAAACTCCTTGCAGGCCATTGCTCCGATTACCTCGGCTATCGAATCCTCTATCGATAGCGCTTTACCCAGAATAGTATTGGGACTCTCAGTTTCAGGGAACTCGAGAGGCGTGATAAGGGCTGCAGACGCAGCAGCTTTATCTGCTTCGGCAGAAAGGATGGACGCAAGGAATTCCTGCTCGTCTGCGACTGTGCTTAAGATTCTGTCTATGACTGTACCGTTTGGCATTCTGGATTAAACCTCCCTACCTATCTTTGGACTGCGCTCCTTCAAAGCGCGGTCTAGTCCATGATATGAAGCAGCAGGATCCTTGGACACACAGTTCATGCTTAAAGCATAGAATAATCTGACTTGAGGTACAAGGAGTTGGGCCTCTATGAATCGACTAGATCGACAAACAATCATAAAACCTTTATTTGAGTGCGAACGGAATACCTGGTGTAAACCGGAAAAAACGACGGTGCTGATAGGTGAAGCAGAAGTCCAGACAGTGAAAAGAACGGCGTTTCCAGTTCCGAAATGCGGTTTTCCCGCAAAAAAGATCATTGCAGTCCACGTAGAAGTAGTTGACACAACTGACACGATATTCAAAAACAAAGTAGTAAAAGAAGGCGTATTCCAGGTGGACATCATTTACGCATCCTGTGACGGGCTGGTTCACCATGTATGTCATGAAATCCCGTTCATGACATCTGCTCACATCAAATGCGTCCGTCCGGGAATGCATGTTCAAAACGAAGTCATTGACACTGAACAGAAAATCGAAATAGTTACAACACCGCGGCGCGGGGCCAAATGCCAATGCTTTGATGTTATGGTCGCGGCAACATTTCTCATAAGAGTAACTGCCGACGTTGTCAAGAGCCCGGTTCAACGCCATACAGTCGGACGCTGCTGTCCTCACCATAAGAAGACTGCATCGTCTTTAAGAAGAAAGAAATAGTCACCAAATAATAAGGGGGCAGTCTTCACGCCCCCTTATCATTATGATTTACTTACCGGCTCCTTTTCCATCAGGCTTATTCACAAACTTCAAAGTCTACTGCGAACCAAATGTCACAAGATCGATTGATGATTCCCCTGCTCCTTCTTTTATAAACGTGATTGTTGCCGAAGTTGCGTTTTCCGGTGTGTCCAAGACATATACATAAGTATGGTATCCTTGGCCCAATGTTGTAATTACCCTGTTAAACGTAGAAATAGACCCGTTACTGAAAAACTCTACCTGTACTGAGAGTGTAGGGCCTGCCGGGTTTCCGGATGCTGCAAAAGTAAGCTGGTAAGGACATCCACCGTTTACCGGGACAGTCTGAGAGATTGATGCATCCTGACTGGTATTAGGTGAGCCTAGAACTGCAACAACATTTCCCGAGAAAACGGTAGATACCGGTTCTCCGTTCCGCACACGGGGCTCGGCGTTCACTACATCCCATCCCACTAGTTGAGGGTCCTCCGGATCNGAGCCGGTATCCTCGAAATCCCCGTTTATGATTACATCCCCTGTGCTAGGACATTGTTCTTCAGGACAGGGCAAANATTTGTCACGGCTAATGACTTTCCAGATAATAGGACCGCATTTCGTTCCCAAAAGGGCACATAGCTTCGCTGCAATGGCAATCTCTTTCTCAGCCGCAGAACTGAGAACACAACTTACAGACCTTTGTATTTGCACAATGCTTCCGATTATCTCATTTGGCGTCAGCTGCTCAAGGTCCTCGTCTGTAATCAGCGTAATCCAGCGCGCTGTCTCAGCTGCCTTGACTGCCTCGGCCGACAGTATACTTGCTATAGACTCCTCTTCGTCGGCGATGACGGATAAGATCTCACTTGTGCTCATGTATAGACCTCCTTGAGCGTGTGGTGTGATATCGCATTATTATATGTTGGACATCACCTGAACGGTAGTCCAATAAGTCTCTCAAAAACCAAAACGGGGCAGATATTACTGCCCCGTTCATGCATTTTAGCTGTCTCACAGCAGGTTATGACGTTGCACTGCAGCTAAAACAATATACCTCTGAAACGATCAAAAATTACGTCTTCCAGATCAGGTTTAGTCATCTCTTCGATTTCATACCTTACGCGAANAGCNTCCTTATCTATCTTAATCACACGCCTGAGATCTATAGGAGTTCCGATAATGACAACATCACAAGGAGTAGCTTCTATAGTCTTCTCCAGCTCAGTCATTTGCTCCTTACCGTAACCCATTGCAGGGATAAGCGGCTCAAGCCCCGGATACTTCTCTAGAGTTTCTCTGATAGACCCCATGGCATAAGGACGAGGATCAACAAGCTCCGCTGCACCATGTTGTCTCGCGGCAATGACTCCTGCTCCGTAAGTCATCCCTCCGTGAGTCAAAGTGGGTCCGTCTTCCACCACAAGGACGCGCTTACCCTTCACAGACTCAGGGTTTTCCAAAGTCAAAGGAGAAGCAGCACGAATGATTCTGGCCTTCGGATTGATGGACTTCACAGACTGCTCCACCTTATCAACGTCTTCAGGGNNNGCNGTATCCACCTTATTTAAGACTACAACATCCGCCGTCCGCACATTGGCCTCGCCAGGGTAGAACAGAGTCTCATGCCCGGGCCGGTGCGGATCAGCCAATGTAATCAATAGATCAGGATAATAGAACGGCAGGNCATTATTGCCTCCATCCCAGAGTATGATATCAGCCTCTTTCTCCGCTTCCTCAAGAATTGCACCATAGTCCACTCCTGCATAAACTACAAACCCTTCGACGATATGGGGTTCGTACTCCTCGCGTTCTTCAATGGTGGTCTCGTGCTTGTCCAGGTCCTCTAAGGTCTCGAATCGCTGCACCCTCTGCTTTAGCAGGTCTCCGTACGGCATCGGATGGCGAATCACTACGACTTTCTTTCCCCGTTCTTTTAAGATCTTCGTTATCTTCCTTGTAGTTTGGCTCTTTCCAACACCTGTCCTAACGGCTGTAACGGCAATCACAGGCACACTTGACCGTATCATTGTNCTGTCCGGTCCCATAAGCCAGAAATCCGCACCTTTTGAAAGAACCACTGCAGCCTTACGCATAACTTCTACATAAGATACGTCACTATAGGCGAAGACTACTTGGTCTATGCCTTCTCTCTCAATAAGTGACGGGAGCTCCTCCTCAGNATAGATGGGAATGCCGTCAGGATAGTTATCGCCTGCAAGCTCTTTAGGGTAATGTCTGCCTTCGATATTCGGGATCTGTGTTGCGGTAAATGCAACTACCTGGTAGTTGTCATTGTCCCGGAAGAATGTGTTAAAGTTATGAAAATCCCTNCCTGCAGCTCCCATAATCACAACTCTTTTCGTGCTCATCACTACACCACCTCGTCTGTATCTTGTGCCACCTGAACTCTGCTATTCTATTAGCCTCGTAAAACTCCTGCCGTCAATTGGGCGGAATGAAAAAAAGTCATCTTAACAAAAAGCCGGCCCCCCAGCAAAACTGTTGTGAGAGGACGGCTTTAATAAACGGCTTTCCAAAAGCAGATCCGTTTATGTTGTGCTTCATAGTTCAGTTACAGTATAGCTCGTTTCCTATTGCAGGACTGTCATCAGGAGGTGTAGTAGGCATCTCCGGAAAGTCCTCTTTCGTTGGCTTTTCGTAGCCATCTGCCTCTTTTCTCAGGGCAAACTCTAGGACCTCATCCATGTGATCCACGAAGATAAGCTCCATGCTGTCACGGACGTTTGCCGGAATCTCCTCTACCTCTCGTTNATTTTCGTCCGGAAGAATGACTGTGAATATACCGGCTCTGTGTGCTGCAAGCACTTTCTCTTTTATGCCGCCTACTGCCAGGACACGTCCGCGAAGTGTGATCTCGCCGGTCATAGCCACATCACACCTTACTGCGCGCTTCGTAAGAGCCGAGGCCAAAGCGATTGCCATGGCTATGCCTGCAGAAGGCCCGTCTTTAGGAATCGCGCCTTCAGGCACGTGGACATGGACATCGTAATTCTGATAAAACTCAGGATCTATGTCCAGATCGACGGCACGGGATCGGATATACGTAAATGCAGCTTGTGCCGATTCTTTCATGACATCTCCAAGCTTGCCGGTGAGCGTCAGCTTTCCGGTGCCTTTCATCACTGAAACCTCTATTGCCAGTATATCTCCGCCGGCCTCAGTAACTGCAAGGCCTGTTGCTACACCTACTCTATCCTGTGACTCAGCAACCCCGTACCTGTATTTCGGAACTCCTAGGTACTCTAAGACATCGTTTTCATCTACTATGATCTCGAAGTCCTCTAAGTTCTCAGAAACGACTTTCCTTGCGATCTTGCGCAATATCGAAGAAATACCGCGCTCAAGTCCTCTTACACCTGCTTCGCGTGTGTAGTTCCGGATTATCGCTCTGAGAGCGTCGTCAGTAATGCTCACGTTATATTCGTCAAGNCCGTTCTCTTTCTTCTGCTTCGGCACTAAGAAGTCTCTTGCGATGATAATCTTCTCTTCTTCTGTGTATCCAGGTATATTGATAATCTCCATCCTGTCCAAAAGAGGCCTGGGAATAGAATAGAGAAGGTTGGCTGTTGTAATAAACATCACATCAGAGAGATCATATGGGACTTCAATGTAATGATCGCTAAATGTAGCGTTCTGTTCAGGGTCTAACACTTCCAGCAGGGCAGACGCAGGATCTCCTCGGAAATCNCTGCTCATCTTGTCTACCTCATCTAGGAGAATCACAGGGTTCTTGGAGCTGGCTTGGCGCATTGCCTGGATAATCCTGCCCGGAAGTGCCCCGACATAGGTACGTCTGTGTCCGCGGATCTCAGCCTCGTCCCTGACACCGCCCAGCGAAAACCGGACAAATTCCCTGCCCAGGGCACGGGCTATCGATTTTCCCAGGGAAGTCTTACCTACACCCGGTGGGCCTACAAAACACAGGATAGGACCTTTTGGCCTGCTGGTGAGTCGACGCACAGCGAGGAATTCAAGGATCCTTTCCTTGACTTTCTCAAGCCCGTAGTGGTCTTCATCAAGTATCCTGGCTGCTTCCGGGAGGTCAAGGCGGTCTTCTGTTCTCGATGACCACGGAAGNGCCAAAAGCCAATCAATGTATGTCCTGACTACCACTGCTTCTGCAGCCATAGGAGGCATCTTCTCAAGCCGTTCCACCTCGCGAATGGCCTTTTCTTCGGCTTCGTCAGGCAGTCCCTTTTCTTTAATCTTTTGCAGGTATTCTTCAGCTTCCGACTGCCTTTCATCACGCTCGCCCAATTCCTTCTGGATGGCTTTCATTTGTTCCCGAAGGTAATACTCCTTCTGGGTTCTCTCCATTTGTTTCCTTACTCGAGTATTGATTTTACGTTCGAGCTCAAGTATTTCTATTTCCTTAAGGAGAATTGCACAAAGCCTCTCCAGCCTGAGCGNTACAGATACTGCCTCCAATACGGACTGTTTATCTTCAGGGCGTAAAGGAAGGTGTGCGGCAATGTCATCAGCAAGTCTGCCGGGATCCTGAACTGCTTGGATTGAAGAGAGGATTTCCGCAGGAACCTTCTTGCCAAGCCTGACATAGGATTCAAAATATGTCAGTGCAGCCCTCATCAAAGCTTCCAGTTCCTTTGTCATGGGTTCGAAGGGCCTGAGATCCTCAACCCTTACCTTGTAGAAGGGTTCAGCCTGTGTATA
>JGI24714J26587_10002838_pt1 | contig 11213 bp, 4 predicted proteins | sample BioPla4DNA2_FD_26587 | JGI IMG/M metagenome (IMG submission 26587)
CGTTCAAAGTCGGTGTGAATCTTACCGGCAGCTTGAGGGGCTTTTGTGCCCTTTTTAACCGTCCAGGCACGGATGTCTTTAGATTCTAGAGTAAAGAAAGTAATAAGGCCGAGAAGTCTATAGCAGGATTTTATCAGCTTATCAAGGCCAGGCTCTTCCAAACCGTATTCGGCCAGCAGCTCCTTTTTTTCATCTTCATCGAGTTCTGCCAGCTCCGCCTCCAGTTTAGCAGCGATTGTTATAACTTCAGCCCCTTCTTTGACGGCATATTCTTTGACCTTTTTTTCATATTCATTTTCTTCAGCGGTCAGCAAATCATCTTCAGAGACATTTGCTACATAAATGACGGGTTTTGACGTAAGTAAGAACAAGTGTTTTGCGATCTCCTGCTCCTCAGGGGTATATTTTAAAGAGCGGGTAGGGATGTTTTGTTCCAAAGCATCCTTTATTTTCTCAAGGAGCGCAAGTTCTGCCAAGCTCTCCTTACTCCTTGATTTGGCCTGCTTTCTCACCCGTTCCAAGCGCTTTTCAAGACTTTCCAAATCGGCAAAGATAAGCTCAAGATTAATAATTTCTATATCCCTGATAGGATCTACGCTTCCGTCTACGTGGACAACATTTGGGTCATCAAAACACCTGACAACATGTGCAACTGCATCAACTTCGCGGATATGTGAAAGAAACTTATTTCCAAGCCCTTCACCGCGACTTGCACCTTTGACAAGGCCAGCAATGTCTACAAATTCAATGGTAGTTGGAGTAATTTTCTCAGGATGCTCTATTTCTGCAAGTTTTGCAAGTCGGGCATCAGGCACGGCTACAACACCTACATTAGGTTCTATTGTGCAAAACGGGTAGTTGGCACATTCTGCTCCGGCTTTTGTTATAGCATTAAAAAGTGTGCTTTTTCCCACATTGGGAAGCCCTACTATACCTAGCTTCATTCAAAATCCCCCTTAGTACCAACACATCTTAAATTCTATTATATCAATGACCTCGTCTTATGCAAACAAAAAAGCCCAATAGCTGGGCTTTGCGATATTCGTTATTCACTCCTTAAGCCACTTATTATCTCTAGGGCTCTTCTATAACGGGGATATATGTCTGAGTATATTCTACTCACTCTTTCCATCAAATCTGTAACTTTATCATTGTCAGCAATGTATAAAGGCATGCCTTGATGAAAAATTCTAAAGGATAATATAGCGTTTACATCCCGTACGGAAACTATGTCAAATGAATGGCCATCAAAGCGGCCCAGCGCATAGTATACTTTCTCAATTAATAGGTCAATATCTTCACTTAGCTTTTCATCGAATATTATACCTAAATCTATATCACTATCAGGTCTCATTTTATCCAGGCTGGAACCAAATAAGTAAACGCCTTGTATTTCAGGAAACTTTGCTAATTTTGAAGCGACATAGCCCTTCAATTTTTCAAGATCAATCGTAATCAATTCACCGGACAAAGCAAAACACCTCAAAATAAACATCTTATACCCATTATAATATATTTTTTAAATTATACAACAATATTTATGGTATAATATTTCCAGTCAAGGTAAGAATCTTAACAAACTCCAGAGTGTCAATAAAAAACTTTTGAAGCTGAAAAATCTCGGATGGCGACAGCTGGATAGAAACTTGAATCAATGCATTTTTGCTTCCCTTTTCGGTTTCCTGGCAAAGGGCACAGCAGGAAAGAGTAGTGACATTGAAGTATATCTAGCACCCGAATGTGAATTGGATTAAGGAAGATAAAGGAAGCCGTGCAAAATGGTAAACAGAGAACTGAACCGCGTTTTTGCGGTTTTTTTCTTTCATATGGCGGCTAGTAATCAGCATGCCAGATTTATTTTGATACAAATGAAGGAAAATTAGAACAATTTGTAGAAGAATAATATATTAAGCTATAATATTTCGAAATACTGCAGTTATATCTTTTAAGGATGCAGAGCCAAGTATGTAAGGGGTGGCTTGCCAATGAAAAACCTCAGAGAGTGGGAAAAACATCTTGCATCATTGGTTAAAAATGTGGAGTTATTAGGAGATATAGAGCTTACACTAGAAGAGTTTAAAGAACTCACTCAAGAATTAAAGGAATTTACCAAAGAATACAGCTATATTTCTTTAAAAAATTATGCACCGTTATCACTGGCGGTTTTTTTAGTGAGAATCGGTATAGAAGAATACAGTGAGGGCAATTATTGGTCGGCAGTCCAGCAGACCTTAGGCCTTCCAATCGATGATCCAAGGTGGCAGAGGACATTTGGAGATTCATTCTTAAACACTCTTGATGAATTTGCCTTTCCCAAATTTGATAAAGCAGGTTTAAAATACGTCACACCTATACTTGCCCATGGTCGGGTTCCAAACAACTATCTAGAAAATTATTTTGATGTTATCTTTGGCTTTTTCACTGAAAAACTAAAGGATGATCTCTCTAAAGACTATATTAGAAACACCGTAGAATTGTGGAGGGAAGATCATAGCGGAAGAATAGGTTTACAAACAAAACTGGATAAAGAAAAAGCTGAACTAAAGAAAGTAAATGACGAGCTTAATAAACACTCAAATATTATAGAATACTTGCCTTTATATGAAAAAGCAAAAGAAATATCCAATAGGATAATTGAGGCCGATGAACTAGCTTACTTACTCGCATTACCGGAAGACTTTTGCAAAAATGCAGAGATAGAATTAGAAAAGCTAAATCAGGAACTACATGGAAAACAGAACTTACTAAAAGCTATTGTAGATTTTAAAAAAGAACGCTCTGAGAAATTCGCGCATTTAACCGCAAAACAACATGTTTTGGATGAAATTATCGATAGTATCGAAATGTTCACTGAAAAATTTGAAAAGCCAATTTCCGAAAATATCGGAAGAGAAATATTAGCACTGCCATTAGATGAGTTAGAGGCAGCTTATCAAAACTACACTTCTTCATCCCAAAGAAACATCTTCTACAATATTAAGATATTTTTCCTTGAAATTATACAACGACTTTTTGGAAAAAAGAAGCAAGAAGAAAAATATGCAGCAGAGATAAAAGAGTTGGTCGCAGATATCCCCTTTAAAGAAAGTATATTGCTAAATATCGATGAAGTCTACAGGATAACCAAAGATTTAAGGACATTATTTACCGAGTATTTTACATATAAGAGAGAGATAGAATCATTGGAGATTGCATTAGAACAAATAAAAAGTGGCTTTTTGGAAACAGCAGCAGGAAAAGTTCCATCAATCATACTTGACGATAGTGATGAAATTACTGTGCAGCTTGAAAAAGACATAAAAAGACTACATAACAAAATCATAGATTTGGAAAAGGAAATAAATGACTATAAGACAAAAGTTGTCGCATTGGGGAAAGGTAATTTCGAAAAAGGCAAAGAAATCCTTGCTGAACAAAGAAAATATCGAAAAGACTATTTAGAAATCAGCGAGCAAATTGGCACTGATAGGTCTTTTGAAATATTTGAGAGGAACACGGATATAACCACACTGAAAACCCATATTGAAGAACTTAAAAAGAAGAGAAATGCATTAATCAAACTTGCGGAGGTTACCGAAAAAAAGCTTCAAAGCTACCCGGAACCCCCCCTTTATAACCTGAACGAATCGGCAAAAAAATTCATCTACTTCGGCGAAGATATATCTATAGATTTTATTTATGAGACGGCCAATATGTTGAAAAGCTTTTTATACGGGGAAGATTTAACACAGGTAAATCTGCCAGTTCGAATACAAGAATCTGCAAAAGAATGGATCATGAAACATGGAGAGGAACTTGAAAAGATTAAACATATTGAAAGCACAGAGCCAGAACATTTGTTTAGAACTCCTAGCATTTACTATGACCAAGAGATAAGAGAAATCAGAGTAAACCTTCCGGAACAACGTTTTTCGAAGGCTCTAGTATCAGAGGATAGAGTTTCTATTAAAATTTTTAAAGATGATTATCGGGCATTGATAGATGGTGTGACCGTAAGACTGTATTCTATGGACACATTCTTTTTAACTGAAGAGAAAAATATTATTCTGACCGAACCAGCAAAGACTTTAACTATTGAACTGAGAAGCGGTGAGAAGATTATCCAAACTTGGTCAATACCTCTGATGTTCGATGATAATCCATTCATTATATTCGACCAAAAAGGCAAGAAAATAGATACAGACAAAGTTTTCGCCAATGAGCGAGCAATATTAATTCTAGATAACAAATTCAAAATCGGACCTTCAGAAATAATCGAAGGTGAAGAAAATCTGTATGATGGATGGTNTGATTATAAAAGCTGTTATCTAAATCTAACTGACGCTAGCCAAATTGTTTTACTTAAAGATGATGATGTATATACGCTCTTTAGAAAACCTGACAGGTTAAAGCCAACTTTAATCGGCCAAAACATGCTGCGCAATATTACAATAAAGNATTCTCCGGTGTACCTTGACTCACCCCCTGAAATTATTTTCTCAGAAGCAGCAATGCAATTGCGTTTGTGGCAGTTAATTCTGAAAGTGGATGAAATAGAGAAGTATTATTTATTAGACGATTTAACAGGTTTAAAAGAGGTAAAAGACGACATAATCAGATTACCCCTTTCTAAATTGACTAATAATAAATTCGGTACCTATCAATTGTTTTTAGAAAAGAGGGGTGTCGGGGGTTATAAGTGTGAATTTGAGTTCTCAGTATTGCCCAATACTTCTTTTGAATTCGATAAAGAATTTTACGAACCGAATTATTCCAATAAACGATGCAGCTTACAAATCAAATCTTCCTACAGCATTCTTTTTGCACCGCTGTCCTCCAGCTATATCGTGGAGGCCAAAACTAATAAAGAATGCATTGTAAAACTTACACCAGACCGTGATACAATTGCCGGCGATCTTAGCTATCAAATTAGAGGAAGTAACCTGACATTTCCAATAAGAATATCGATTCCCGCCATTGGATATATGTATGATGATAGCGAAAGCTGGAATTACGAAATACAGGAATTATGGCATGAGGATATTGAGAATTTAAGAGTTTTCATACCTATTGATAACATCAGCAAAGTGGTATTATACATAAATGATCGTGAGCAAGAAAGTATCGCTAGCATAGCCAACAAAATTGCCACTTTTGACTTAGCCATATTTAAAGATACATTTAGAGAAAACAAAAAGTCTGTTCAGGAACTGTTCATTGAATTTCCTGAAAGAAGAGATTTAACAGCTATATTGCTAAATAGAATCAGGACCAGATGGGAAGTTAGTGATGTCAGTATTAAACAAGATGTAGTTGAGAAAAAACGAATATTAATAATTTCATGGGAAGAAAAAGGCAAAGCTGCAAACAGGGCTATTGTTTTTTGGGAAATTTCATCAGGGGCTAAGCTGTTTGAATTTAAATTAGAAGACGATACTCATGAATTTGTTATCGAAAAGCCGCTCGACGATTTTCCTGATGGAGCTTACAGGATACAATTTCTTGAAATAGACCCTTGGGAGACTGCCGTTTCAATTATGCCAGAAAGTGATGAAATAAACACTTCCGATGTGCTAATTGGGGAGATTACCGTACCTATTGATAAGATCATTCAACATGGAATACGAGTAGCATTTTTCAGTGATGACCAGAACGGAAATCTTTATACTGTATATCCGGCAAATGCACCTTTAATAAATGACATTAAGCAAATAAAAGGAGAGGACATAGAAGCAGAGTATCAGGGAATGTTTTATCAGGTGAATGAAGATGGTGAATTATTGCCGATGCCTACAAATCCAGTAAGATTTATGATAAACGAAGACATGTCCCTGGCCTACCTAATTGACCGTGATAGAGATGGCCCAATGTATTGCCCAAAATGCAGAGAAATTTTTTGGGAGATAAGAGAAAAACATAAAAGACACCACATAGAGCCGAGAAAGATATTCTTTTATCTTAATCGATAAGGGAAAAAGGGGGTCTTGTATATGCCTTTAAACCCTATTACTGCCACCAAAGAAATTGAAAAGAGGTACTCACAGTACTTATCTACAACCTTTTATATTAATGATGCTGAGCTTCAAAATAAATTTTTGCATGAACTGTCCCAAAAAAACCGTTTTATCAAAGGACCTATTTTAGAGGCTACACCACCTTTTAAAAAAGGTAAAAACATCGAAGATTTAATTATCGAAGGTGTCCTTTGTGAAGAATTTAAGAAACTAAACTCTCCTGATTTGCCCATCCAAAGGGGGCTTTATCTCCATCAAGAAAAAGCAGTTCGAAAAATTATAACGGAAAAACGAAACATCATAGCAGCTACAGGGACTGGCAGTGGTAAAACAGAGATATTTATGATTCCCATATTAAATTACCTTTTTACTCAAAAAGAAAAGGGAAAGCTCACTCACGGAGTTAGGGCATTACTCCTATATCCCATGAACGCATTAGCCAATGACCAATTAAAAAGGCTGAGGAATCTCTTGCACAATTACCCTGATATAACTTTTGGAAGTTATACCGGAGAGACGGAAGAAAGAGAAAGAGATGCTTTAGAAAAATACAGGAAGATGTTTAATGGGGATGAACCGTTGAAAAATGAGCTGCTGTCCCGAGAAAAAATGAAAAAACAGCCACCCCATATACTTATAACCAACTATGCCATGTTGGAATACCTCTTGCTACGTCCTGATGACAATGTTTTCTTTGACGGGCCATATGCTGGAAATTGGAAGTTCATCGTACTGGATGAGGTTCATACATACACCGGAGCCAAAGGTATCGAGATGTCAATGCTGCTAAGGAGATTAAAAGAAAGAGTATTAACTGATAACTCTCCGAAACTTCAGTTCATTGGTACTAGCGCCACCATTGGTAGGGGGAAAAAGGACTTTCAAAAAGTAGCTGAGTTTGGGGAAAAACTTTTTGGCGAAGAAGTTTCTTGGGAAGATTTTAATGAAAGAAAGCAGGATATTATTTACGGCGAGAGATTGCCTGTTGAAATATCTAAAGAGAGCTGGGGTAAACCAGATGCAGTTCTTTATGAAAGGCTGTGCAGCATTATTGAAAGATCTGACAGGGTTGATATAGTAAACAGTTTGCTGGAAACTGCCAGAGACCACCGAGTGCCTTTACAAGTTATAAATATGGCCAGAGAAAACAATCCTAAGGGCGGTTATCACGGGGTGCTTTACGAAATTCTCAAGGGTGATAGTAGAATCATCGAGTTGCAACAGCATCTGGAAAAAGGGCCATGTTACCTTAGTGATGTATCAAAGGTAATCTTTCCATCGGAAAAGGCCCCTAGAGATAAACTAGTATATTTGATTCAGCTGGCCAATGCAGCTTTTCCTGAAGATGGATATAGACCCCTTATACCTGCCAGATACCACCTATTTGTCAGAGCAATAGAAGGTGCATATTTGATATTAGTTCCTGAAGAAAGAATTTTTTTAGAGAAGAGAGAGCATGTTAATATAAATAACCATCAATATCCTGCCTTTGAAATTGCCAGCTGCCGGAATTGTGGAGCATTATACCTTGTGGGGAAGACTATTGACGGAGAAGAAAACAGAAAGGTGCTTAAACAACACGGCAAGTTGCATATTGAAGAAGATGTAAGTTTGGAATATTATTTGCTACTAAGGGACAATCAAGAGTATGAATACATCAATGAGGACGAATTGGCATTAGGATACCGCTTTGATGAATACAAAGAAATGTATAAGCTTTGCGGTAAATGCGGTGCTATTGATAAAGATAACCTCGTTGGCAAAATGTGTGGATGTGGGGAAGAGAATTACATTAAACTGCTTAAAGTTGATTCTAAAGAAGGTTTAGTTCATAAATGTCCCGCTTGTGGAAGCGTGCAGCCACAGGGTTCCATCGTTTGGAGATTTTTGTTTGGTGTCGATGCAGTCACAAGTGTTCTCGCAACTGCGCTGTATCAACAGGGTGAAGACACAGGAACAAGCTTATCTGAAGAGCAAATACATCAAGAAGAGGATGAGTGGGGAACCTTATCAACGGATAATTCTTTCGTAGGAGAATCGAAAGACCAAAAGGTAAAAGGAGGACAACTTTTAGTCTTCTCTGACAGCCGGCAGGATGCAGCCTTTTTCGCTACATATTTGAGCAATTCTTATTCACAAATACTGCGCCGTAGGATGATAATAAAGACTTTAGAAAAGAACAAAGACAAGGCAATATCCAACAGATGGCGTCTAGTTGACTTGGTTAACCATTTAAAAAAATATTTAGAGGAGACTGAGCTGTTTCCAAATAAAAGCCCTCAGCAACTAGAAGATGAAGCTTGGAAATGGGTGTTATACGAATTCTTTGCTTTCGATAGGCGAACTGGCTTGGAAGGCTTAGGCCTGTTGGGCTTTTCACTATTAAAACCCAAAGTAAACTTTAGAAATCCTTTTATGGCTGAGCCTTGGAATCTTACTTTTGAAGAAAGTTGGATGTTATTTCAAGTATTACTTGACAGTTTCAGGAAAAATGCTGCTATTGTGTTTCCGCCGAATATATCTCCTCAGGACGAATTCTTCGCACCTAGAAACCGCGAATACTACTTTAAACAAAAAAGCAATACAAGTGGAATTTTTGGCTGGTGTCCTTCAAAAGGCATAAATTCACGGTTGGATTTTTTAATGCGCCTTGCAAAAAACGGTTTAAACCTAAATATATCAAAAAAAGAGTGTGCTCAATTATTAGAGGAAATTTGGTCAAAGGGACTACGGCTTGACAACCCCAAGAGTATTTTTTATTCCTATTTTTCTTCAGTGCATAATTCGTCAGATGGGACTTTGTATAGAGTAAAAACCGATTATTGGGAGCTCAGGCCAGGAATTATTGACAAGAGCATAACTTGGTACTTCTGTCCCGTGTGTCACAGAGTGACTTTGTACAATATAAAGGGTGTTTGCCCCACCTTCAAATGCCCCGGCAAACTGGAAAAATGCGATCCAGACACATTGTTCAAAAATAATCACTATAGAAATCTTTACATGAGTATATTGCCCATGTGGATGAATAGCAGGGAGCACACTGCCCAGCTGACAACTGAAGCCGCAGCGAAAATCCAGCAGCAGTTTAATGAAGGCCGTGTAAATGTGCTTAGCTGTTCTACTACCTTTGAGCTTGGAGTAGATGTAGGAGAACTGGAAACTGTCTTTTTGAGGAATGTTCCTCCATCACCGGCCAATTACATTCAAAGGGCAGGAAGAGCTGGAAGAAGGAAAAATTCATCAGCCTTCATACTAACCTTTGCCCAGCGAAAATCCCATGACTTAACANATTATAACAACCCAAAAAGACTCATATTAGGCGAAATCATGCCACCTTATTTTGAGTTNAAAAATGAAAAAATCATCTCAAGACATGTTTTTTCAATAGCATTTTCCAAATTTTGGAGGGAACATGCTGATTTCTTCGGCAGTGTTGAAAACTTCTTTTACAATTACAAAGATGGGGTAGAGCTTTTCAAAAACTTTTTGATAAGNCGTCCAATGGATTTACTTGCATCGATTAAAACCGTGGTGCCCAAATATATGCACAAGCAACTAGAGATTGATGAATGGGGTTGGGTAAATAAACTTATTGATGATGAAAAAGGCCTACTCAGTTGGGCGAAGACCGAGCTCATCAGTGATGTAAAGCAATTGGAATCAATGCAAAACTATTATGTGAAGAAGAAAAAGTATCGTAAAGCAGACCTAATGAATAAAACTATAAACACCCTTAAAAGAAGGAGCTTGATAAACTATTTAGCTCAAAAAAACATACTTCCAAAATACGGCTTTCCTGTTGATGTAGTGGATCTGCAAATATATCACCATGGTGATGAGGCGAAACAGCTAGATTTAAACCGCGACATGCAGCTAGCATTGTCNGAATATGCCCCAGGAAGTCAAGTTATAGCAGCTGGCCTTCTGTGGACCAGTCGTTATTTAAAGAAATTATCTGATAGGGAACTGGTTAAAAGGATCTATGCCATCTGTGATCATTGTGGGAACTATGAAAGCACCCTATATGACGATAAGCAGCAAATAGGCAGCTGCTCTGCCTGCGGCAACAGAATAGGTCGAAATAGAGGTGTCTTTGTCATTCCCGAGTTCGGTTTTATTTCAGAAAACCCCAAAGCTCCAACCATGGAAAAACCCAGAAAGACTTATACAACCAGAAAATATTATGCCGAAGGAGGCACCGAGGATACCAGAACGGATGTAGATTTTAATGGAATTCACGCAGAACTAATATCCATGGCAAACGGAAGATTGGCCATAATCAATCATGCTGGATACAAAGGTTTTCTCGTATGCGAAAAATGCGGATATGCTGTTGTAAATGATGGCATCAAAGATTTTACCCACAATACTGCATACGGGGAAAAATGCAATGGGTCCTGGCAAAGGGTTGCCCTCGGCTTTGAATTCCATACTGATATTTTGCAAATACGTTTTAAAAACTACAACAGGCACGAAGATGGCTTTTGGCTTTCTGTTTTGTACGGCATTTTAGAAGGTGTCAGTTATTCCATGGAAATAGAAAGAACAGATATCGATGGCTGCCTTTATGCCTATTCAGGAGACCCCACGAGCCCTGCCCTTGTATTATTTGATAGTGTTCCTGGCGGCGCAGGCCACGTAAAACGCATAATACAAGAAAACAATTTTGAAGAAGTTTTAAAAGCGACTCTAAAGATAGTCTCAGAATGTACTTGTGGCGGCGAAGAAGGAGGAACAAGTTGCTACGGTTGTTTGAGGAACTATTCCAACCAATTCTGCCACGATGTGCTGGATAGAAATAAAGTTAAAGAATTTATGGAAGAGATGCTCGGTAAAAAATACATTAGAGATTAGATACGTAGGTCTAGCAGAATTCATTATAAAAATAGACTCTAGAAATATAATTTTACCGCTTTATAGCGGTGTTTTTGTTCTATCTCATTTCTTTCGTAACTATACCCGAATAGAAGGAATTTGTAATTATTTGACGAAAAAATATCTATACCAAATATATGATATAATGACTGAAAGATATATACAAACATAGGACGTGATAGAAAATGCAAAAAAGCAAATTACAATCATTAGAAAAAGGCAAGACCCATAAAGTCGAAGCCAAACCGTTTGTAAAATGGGCAGGTGGAAAAACCCAGCTTTTGGATGAACTGGCCAGTAGGTTGCCATTCATAATAAAAGAGTCGAAGTCTATAGAAAGATACG
>JGI24714J26587_10002841_pt1 | contig 11208 bp, 10 predicted proteins | sample BioPla4DNA2_FD_26587 | JGI IMG/M metagenome (IMG submission 26587)
TCTGTGTATTTCTTTTGACTTTTTGCCATGTAGACACTTCCTTCCCTTTTCTTATTTTAAAGTGTTCGGGTTTTCGTGTCTACAATATTATACTAACACCAAATATGTTGGTGAAACATCTCAGAACCATAGTTTTGCTGCAGCAATAAGCGTTATTGCAATTGTTATAACTGCTGCTGTATTCTTAATTCAAAAATATGCATCCAATAAATTTAGTTTTAAAATGAATGCATTGCATTCCATTGAAAGAAAAAAGGCAAAGCCTATAATTTCTTTTGTTATTCATCTATATGCATATTTAGTTGTAGCAATTAGTATGCTCCCACAGATTTATTTAGTATATTGCTCCTTTAGAAAGACAAATGCCTTTGGTAACTTTGTTAAAGGTTTTTCATTTGATAGTTATAAGAACTNTTGGGCATATATTAAGAAATCCTTACCAAATACAATTTTAATTGGTGGTATCACCTTGGCCATTGTAATCTTGATGTCTATTTTAATTGCATACTTAGTAGTTCGTCGTAAAAATCCTCTCAACAATGTAATCGACACTTTGTCCATGATACCATATATTATTCCAGGTTCTGTTATCGGTATAGCCTTAGTTATGACTTTCAGTTCAGGACGTCTTGTTTTAACAGGAACAATGGCTATTATGATTGTAGCTATGTGCATCCGTCGTATTCCTTATACTATACGTAGTAGTGTTGCTGTATTGCAGCAGATACCAATTACTACAGAAGAAGCTTCTATCAGCCTTGGAACTTCAAAAGTGAAAACCTTCTTTAAAATTACAACACCAATGATGGCAAGCGGAATTATCTCTGGCGCTATTCTAAGCTGGATATCAATAATTACAGAATTATCAGCTTCCATAATGTTATATAGTGCAAAAACCCAAACCCTTACCCTTTCAATATATGTATTAGTAAGCCGTGGCACCGATGGTGTAGCTTGTGCAGTATCTACAATATTATTATTATTCACTGTTATTTCACTTGTAATATTCATGAAGGTATCGAAAAATAGCGATATCGTCATGTAAAAAATATAGGAGATGATATTTATGCCTTATGTATCAACAAAAGAAATGATCCAAGATGCAAGAAGGGGCCAATATGCTGTTGGCCAATTCAACTTGAATAACATGGAATCTATACGTGCATATCTTTTGGCTGCAGAAGAAATGAGATCACCTGTAATATTAGGTGTATCTGGAGGTACTGCTGTATATATGGGTGGTTATAAAACAATAGTGAAAACGGTAACATCCTTTATGGATTTTTTAAATATAACTGTACCGGTAGCACTACATGTAGACCACGGTACCTATGAACAAGTATTAGATGCTATCGAAGCTGGATTCAGCTCTGTTATGTTTGATGGTTCTTCCCTTCCTATTGAAGAGAATTTGGAAAAAACTCGTTACATTTTAGAACTTTGCAAGAAGAAAGGTATTTCTCTAGAATGTGAAGTTGGCGCCATTGGTGGCGAAGAAGATGGTATAAGCAGCATGGGTGAATGTGCTGATCCAGCCGAGTGTAAGCTAATGGCAGATCTAGGCATAGATATGTTAGCTGCCGGAATTGGAAACATTCATGGTAAATATCCTGCTGGTTGGCCTGGCCTACGTTTCGATGTACTTGAAGAAATCAATAACAGTGTAAATGGACTACCTTTGGTACTTCATGGTGGTTCCGAGATTCCTGAAGATATGATTAGACGTGCAATTTCAATGGGAGTAAGCAAGGTGAATGTAAATACTGAATGTCAGCTAGCCTTTACAGCAGCAACTAGAAAATACATAGAAGAAGGTAAGGATTTAAAAGGCAAAGGTTTTACTCCACGTGCATTACTTGCTCCTGGTTTAGAAGCAAGTAAAGAAGTAGCTATCAAGAAGATGCAACTATTTGGTAGTGTAAATAAAGCATAATCCAATTAGGGGAGGACTATAAATGAACGTTGAGTTTCTAAAACAAAAAGCTTCAAGTTTAAGATATAAGGTCTTAGATATGATTGAGGCAGCTGGTTCTGGACATCCTGGCGGATCATTCTCAGAAATCGAAATATTAACTTATTTATATTACGAAAAAATGCGTCTCTATGAAAATCCAAATGATCCAAGAAGAGATCGCTTTATATTGAGTAAAGGACATGCTAACCCTCCCTTGTACGCTATTTTGGCAGACAAAGGGTATATAGCTGAGGAGGAACTTTTAACCCTCCGTAAATTTGGAAGTAAGTTGCAAGGACATCCAGATATGAATAAATGTCCAGGCATTGACTGTAGTACAGGTTCACTGGGACAAGGTTTCTCTGTGGCTGTAGGTATGGCTTTAGGATTTGCTCGCCAAAACCTAGACAATCATGTTTACGTTATAACCGGTGATGGTGAATTACAAGAAGGTATAGTCTGGGAAGCAGCAATGGCAGCATCCCATTTCAAACTAGATAACCTTACTATGATTGTAGATTACAATGGTTTGCAATTAGATGGAAGTACAGAAGATGTTATGTCATTAGGAAACCTATCTGAAAAAATGAAAGCTTTTGGTTTTGCAGTAGAAGAAATCGACGGACATTGTTTTGAGGATATTCAGAGAGCTTTAGACATTAAGGTTAAGGGAAAACCTCTTTGCATTATTGCAAAAACAGTTAAAGGCAAAGGGGTATCTTATATGGAAAACAACTTTGCTTGGCATGGCAATGTACCACAAGGTGATTTGATGGCCCAAGCAAAAGCAGANCTGGGAGGTCTATTATGAACAAAAATAATATAAAAGCAACACGACAAGGTTACGGTGATGGTTTAGCAGAACTCATGGCTGAGAAAAGTGATGTAATTTGTCTTGATGCAGACCTTTCTCATGCTACTGGTTCTTCCACTATACAAAAGAAGTTTCCAGACCGATTTATTAATGTAGGTATAGCTGAGCAGAATTTGGTTGGTATGTCTGTTGGTTTATCTCGTACAGGTTATGTACCTTTTGCTTCAAGCTTTGCAATTTTTATGGCTGGCCGTGCCGGAGAAATTATTCGTAACTGTGCCGCCTATAGTAAGGCAAATGTAAAGTTTGTAGGAAGCCATTCAGGAATCACCCCTGTAGGAGATGGTGGTTCACACCAATGTATTGAGGATTTTGGAAGCATGAGAGCCATTCCTAATATGACAATACTTTCTCCATGTGATTATAACCAAGCTAAGGTATTAGTTAAAAAAGCTTATGAAATCAATGGACCTGTATATATTAGAACATCCAGAGAAGGGGGGCCTGAGATTACAGAAGAAAATCAGGAAATAGAAGTAGGAAAAGCACAAATTCTTCAAGAAGGTTCTGATTTATGCATTATATCAACTGGTTTTCCTGTAAGTTTAGCGCTGGAAGCGGCCGAACAATTACAAGAAGAAAAAATTAATACCACCGTTATAAATATTCACACTATAAAACCATTAGACAAAGATACCATACTAAAATACTCAAAAATATGTAAACGCATTTTAGTTGTAGAAGAACATAATGTACTAGGTGGCTTATCCGAAGCAGTCTCTAGTGTCCTTGTCGGCCAAGATGGTATTCATTTTGATCGAATTGGTATAGAAGATAGATTCGGACAATCTGGCAAAACAGCAGATATTTTAAATGAATATGGACTTACAACTAAAAATATATTAGTCCATGCAAAAGAATTGTTAAAAAATAAATAATTTATATGTGAATATAAACCAACATATAAAGCTTGGCAACATGAAAAGCATTTAAGAAAAAAACTTTCCTAGTAAAAACTTCAGATTCCATGCTTAATATCCTCCTGAGCGATAAAATAAAAGAAAGAAATTTTTCGCACAGGAGGATATTTAACAATAAATAAGTGGTAAAAAGGGAATAAAAGCAAAAGAAATGTTGATAATTCTTATTAAAACTAGACTATTACATCAGAATTAATATAAAAGCTTATTCTCACAGCTGGAAGATATGAGTTCACATTGACATTATTTTNTATAAGAAATATAATTATGTATTGTTAAATATATAAGGGAAAGCAGGGTTTTTAAGTGGCTGATGATATAAAAATGCCTGTTAGTTTAAATATGCTTATAAAGCGAAAGTATGATGACTTAACATTTTCAGAAAGAAAAGTGGCTGATCTTGTTATGTCAATAGGTGAAAATATACTAGACTATAACATTGCTAGGCTTGCTACAGAAAGCAAAGTCAGCGAACCTACTGTTATTCGCTTTTGCAGAAGTATAGGGTTAAGTGGTATTAAAGATTTAAAAAAAGCTGCAGTATATGGAAATACTATAGAAGCAATATCTGCAACTAGTAGGAAAATACAACAATTAAATTCGAAGGATCAACTTGTTCCATTTGTTATAGATAATTTAACTACTATATTAAATGAAACTAAAAGTTTGATTGATGAACAGAGTTTATCTAAGGCAATTGAATTAATAAGTAATGCACCNTATGTTAAGATTGTCAGTTATGGAGGGTCTTTCATAGTTGCTCGTCACATTCATCATTATCTAAGAATGGCTGGAATGCATGTTGACTTGTTTAGAGATTATGAAGATTTTTACCCTTCTTTACGAGAGCAGTATAACCAAGGTGATGTAGTTATTGCTATTTCCTATAGTGGAAACAGTAACATTGTCTTGGATGTAGTACAAGATGCTAAAAATAAAGGTGCTCAAATCATTAGTATTTCTGCTTGGGGAGAGTCCAAACTTAATAATATTGCGGATGTATCTTTATATTCCTATTATAATGGTAGCGGTATAGTTCCAGGAGTTCACGTTTTTGAACGTATATCTCAAATGGCTATAGCTGATATGCTAATTGCTGGCATATATAGTCTTAATGGTTAGAAAAATATTTGCTATTTATTAATATGTTAATTTTTTTAAGAAAGACAAGCGTTTAAATATAGATCTAAAAATATGGGAAGTGTGCAAGTAGTTACAAGTATATATTGGGAAACATATAGTAATTAAGGTGAGTTTACTGATTTTTATAAATTGAATCAGTAAACTCTTTTTTAACAAGTGTAGCCGATAATCAGTATTTATGATTAATAATACAGAAGCATTTAGAGCAGCACTGGTTAATGAATTAAGCCAGTAATAAAGTAAAGGGGCAATTAAAAAGATTCTTNAGTAAGTAAAAAAATAGAGTGCCACAAACTACTCTTTCAGTAGTTTTGTGACACCCTTTTATTACTCTTTCACATTATTCTAGTATATAAACTTTAACATACTTTACTCCCCAGCTAAGGGCCTCTTGTTTTGTATTAAAGAATACATCTATTGTGTTACCCTTAATAGCTGAGCCACAATCTGCGGCAATGGCAAAACCGTAGCCTTGAACAAAAAGCTTGGTACCATAAGGAATAACCCTTGGGTCTACCGCTATAGTGCTGTAACCTTCAGTATTTCTAACAGCAACTCTACCTGTAGCGGTATAGGTTTTACCAACACCATTAGTAGCCCAGTAGGCTGTAGCTTTTGCGGTAATCACCCTAGAATAGGACATAGTGCTTCCGCCTCTAGAAATAGGCATGGCGGGATATGTACCTTTTACTACTATTTTATCTTTAGGTTCTTTTACAATTTCTTCACTGATCTTAGTTCTAGACACTTCTTGTCCATCTTCATATACTACATCATAGGTGATTTTTTTCTCACCATTTTCTCCTTCTTGGAGAGTCTTGCTTATGTTATTTGGAAGAGAACTATCAGTTTTTACTACCGTTTCATATTCTACCGGTGAGGATTCAGTTTCTGTTTTGTTTTCTACTCTAGTAATGTCAATAGCTAGGCCGTCATATAATTTTGTTTCCTTAGGAGGAATTATTTTATCCTTTTCCTTTAAGGCAATACCCTCTGTATTTAGTAGGGATTCTACGTCCTCCTCTGCAGTGAGTATGTCCAAATTTTTTCCATCCACAGATACTGTTACATTAACGGCTCTTTTAATAGTTATTGTAGTATCATCTACAAGTTCCGCATCAAGATTTGGACTTATTTTATCCTTTTCTCCGATTTCTATGTCATTTTCTATTAATGCTGCTTTTACGGTATCCTTATAAGTAACTATATTAGTTGTCTTACCGTCAATTATTAGTGTTACGTCTTTCCTCTTAGTGATTAATACTACTGCTAAAATGCATGAAACCAAAATTAGCAGTGCTGGTAATACGAATTTCCTTGGGAATTTAATATTCCCTAAAGGGATCTTCTTATTAATAATAAACACTCCTTTCAAAGCCGCACAATAAGATGATAATGGTTTTTATTTTATTTGTCAAATTTAGTCGTAATTTAGATACAAAGTTGACAGGTTGTTCTTTGAATAAGGAAGCTTTTAACAATTATATCCATTAATAAGAAAAATAAACCTTATTTAACTAAGGATATTCATGGAATACTTAAAAGATAAAACTCTTTTTTTATATTAGGCTAGTATTTATATGACCCTTGACAGTTAGTAAGGATATAAACATAATAAAAGAAAAACTTTTAATTAAAGGAGTTATAGCTTTGAATATATATGTTATAGCCGTTGGTAAGATAAAGGAAAAGTTTTTTAGAGATGCAGTGGAAGAATATAAAAAGCGACTTTCTAGATACTGCAAACTAGAAATAATTGAGGTTCCGGATGAAAAGACCCCAGACAATGCTTCTGAAAAGGAAGAAGAAATGATTAAGGAAAAGGAAGGTCAGAAAATATTAAAGCATATATCCGACAAGATGTTTGTTATTACCTTAGAAATAGACGCAAAGCANCCCTCCTCAGAAGAGCTGGCAGCTAAAATAAAAGAGCTGAGTATAAAAGGAGAAAGCAATATTGCTTTTGTTATAGGAGGATCCTTAGGCCTAGCTAAGTCTGTACAGCAACGAGCTAATCATAAGATGTCCTTTTCTAGATTAACCTTTCCACATCAGCTCTTTAGGGTTATGGTATTGGAGCAGATTTATAGGGGGTATAGGATTATTAGTGGGGAGCCTTATCATAAGTAAGCGAGGTTGTTTAGAATACAATGTTCCCAAGAAAGATTGGTTCTGTACTATGCATATAATAATCACAAAGGCTTGCCCTCATGATTTGATTATTCTCATAAGTTTTAAAATAATATTCACAGGTATTAGTATTAATAAAAGCAATGTATTTAGTATAATCATAGGTTCCTTTATCAGTTAAAACAATACCCTTAGGAATAAAAAGGTTGTTCATAATATGAAAGCAGGTCATAAGAGCTTCATGCTGATTTTTAGGAGTTGGCACATGTGTCTTTAGAAAGGCTGCACGCACAAAACGGTCAGGAGATGTGAAGCTCCCTGGAAGGTTTGAGGTTCCAGCACCTTGACCAAAAGGAGTTAGGGATACATTTCCCCAATAAACTTCTTTTTGTTGACTAATTGATATATTCATATAATTTCTTAGATTGGTCATATGCCAGTTAAAATCAGGACTATTGGCCATGACACCTATGGGATTATCAATTATCTCAAGGCCTTTCACAGTTTGTTCAATAACAACACACTTGCCACTTTTATCAGTAGCAATCCAATGTAAAGGAGCAGTAGTTTTGGTAACAGGATCTTCTACACCTACGATACGTATATTTTCTAATAAAGCCTTTAAATCATCTAGGGAGCCACATCTTCCTAAAATATAATGTAGAAAATCTAGTGAAGCAATCTGCTCCATATCCTTTGTTGGCAACTGGTAATAAGCATAACCTGCAAAGTATAAGGCAGCGGCAGCAAATCCTCGTTCATTTACACCATCGAAAAAACCCAACATACCATCGGTTTCTTGACCGATACCAATAAAGCTATATTTATCGATGTATTTTTTATTTGTTATAAGGCTATACCATTGATAATTTTGAGGTATTACAAAAACTCCAGGTTCAATGTTGTGGGAAAAATCCATGGTCCTTCCAAAAAAGTTCTCGCCTTGCATAGATTGTAATGTAATAGCAGTACACATACCATAAAGCCTCCAAATAAATATCATAATTATAGTGTATGCTTTATGATAAATAAGGTGAATTTTTCAACTTTGCACATTAGTGTTTACCAAATATGTTAAAATAAAATATTAATGATGTGTTGCCAGAAATGATGAAGTTTTCAAATGGTATAGATTTACCCAACGGTTATGTTCCAGAAACATATTATTTTTTATGGGATGACAGTAATATCGTTGGATTATTCAAGATAAGGCATTATTTAACGGATAACTTAAGAAATGGTGCTGGACATATTGGTTATGGCATTCATAAAAATTATCGCGGTAAAGGATATGCAACGAAAGGGTTGAGATTAGCAATAGAAAAGGCAAAAGATATTGTCAAAGAAAATGAAATATATTTGAGTGTTCATATTGATAACCCAGCCTCTTTAAAAGTGCAACTAAATAATGGGGCTTATATCCATCATTCTGATGAAAAAGAACATTACACAAGAATAAAGATACGATAAACTCCAATTGTAAAAGTATGAAACATATCATCAAGAGTAAAATTAGGAGAAAAGAAAGGAATTTAACTACATGATATTTGAAATATACGGGCTTAATATAAATACATGTATAGATCAGCATAAACTGGAGTTTTTGATGAATAAGTTGCCAGATGAAAGTATTAGAAGAATAAGAAGTTTTTATAAGCAAGAAGATTCTTTAAGGACCCTTGGAGGAGAGCTTCTGGTAAGATATATGATATATAAATATAGAGGCATACCCTTAAGTAAAATTTGTATAAGTCGTGGGGAGTATGGTAAACCATATTTAAAAAATGACTGTGGATTACACTTTAATATATCTCATTCAGGTCAGTGGATAGTTGCAGCTATTAGTGAGTCACCGGTGGGCATTGATATTCAAGAAATTGAAGATTTTCAGATAGAATTGGATCTTTTGAAACATTTCTCGAAGAATGAGCGGCATTATATAATGAATCAAGAGGATAAATTAAATTGTTTTTACGATTTGTGGACACTAAAAGAAAGTTATATCAAAGCAATTGGGATGGGTCTGTTTAAATCACTGGATTCTTTCAGCATTTACATTAATGACAATAGCATTGAGATTGATAGCAAAAATCCTAGCTACTATTTTAAGCAATATGAATTTATCAAAAATTATAAACTTGCAGTTTGCTCGTTAAGCAATGACTTTCCTGATGTGATAAAATTAATTGAATGGGAGGAGCTTTACAATAGCTTTCTAGGACTAGATGTTGTTAGAAGCTTAAGGTGAGAAAATGAAATTAATTTTGAATGTGGGTCTGTCTATTAACAGGTAAACCATCGTTTGGTATTAAAGATCAATTAAATTTTATAAAATTAAATTATGTGCCTTTACAAAAAGAAACCCATGAACTTTTTACAACATAGTAATCACTTCACTAAGGTTCTTTGATTATGTTGAAAAGACTTGTTGCAAGTACATTAATATTTAAATAATGTTTTTATCAAAAAAAGAAAAGCATATGCAGGAAGTAAAATTATATCATCCTACATCACTAGTAGGAATTTCACTTAATCCTAGATATAATATGTTAATTTTATAACGAATTTTATTATAAATTAGCTATCTATATAAAAAAGTTATATGAAATCCCCACTATATGGTTATACTTTCGAAATATAAAAACGATATAGTATAGTGAGGTGAAGAATGTGTTTAAGAAAATAAATGATAAAATAAAAGATATGTTTTCTTAAAAATAAAGATAAATTATATTTTGATTGACTGACTTTAAAATGAAGGGATATTCGTAAAAGGGATATCTCCTTCTTTTATAAAAGAAATTTAGATTTTACTAATATAGACTTGGTTATAGCTAAATAGTAGAGAATGATTGATAGTGATGATATTAATTATTGGGGCTGTTGATATTGGTATAAAGTGTAACGATTAAAAATATTTACATGTACAAAGGAAATATCAGGAGGGAAGCAATGATAACAGGCGAATTAAGAAATAAGGTAGACAAAATATGGGAGACGTTTTGGACTGGTGGAATTACTAACCCACTAGAGGTTATTGAACAGTTTACATACCTTTTATTTATTAAAGGATTAGACGATGTGGAAACTATAAAGGAAAATGAAGCAGTGCTTTTAATGATAGATTATGAAGGAATTTTTCCAAAAGATAAGCAGCACTTAAGATGGAGTAAGTTTAAAAATGAAGAAGCAGGAGAAATGTATAGAATAGTGTCAGAAGAGGTTTTCCCTTTCATAAAAAACCTTCATGGAAATAAAGATTCTGCTTATGCAAAATATATGGGAGATGCTATATTTAAAATTCCAACTCCTTTAATGCTTTCAAAGATAGTGGATGGTATTTCAAATTTAAATATGGAAAACCAAGATACAAAGGGTGACTTGTATGAATACTTGTTATCAAAGATTGCTACAGCGGGAACTAATGGACAATTTAGAACGCCAAGACACATAATTGATATGATGGTTAAGCTTATGAAGCCAAAGCCAGAAGATATAATTGTAGACCCGGCAGCAGGATCAGCAGGCTTCCTTGTATCAGCACAACAATATTTAAGAGATAATCATAGTGATCTTTTCTTAGTTCAAAGTTTAAAGGAACACTTTAATAATAATATGTTCTATGGCTTTGATATGGATAGAACAATGCTTAGAATTGGAGCTATGAATATGATGCTCCATGGTGTTGATAATCCAAACATAGAATATAAGGACTCTTTATCAGAGGCAAATACAGATAAAGAAAAATATACTTTAGTTTTAGCAAATCCACCTTTTAAAGGAAGCTTAGATTATGAAGCTGTATCCTCAGATCTATTAAAAGTAACAAAGACTAAGAAAACAGAGCTTTTGTTTTTAGCACTATTTTTAAGAATATTAAAACCCGGTGGAAGATGTGCTTCTATAGTACCGGATGGAGTGCTATTTGGATCCACAGCAGGACATAAAGCAATAAGAAAGGAAATAGTTGAAAATCATAAGCTGGAAGCTATAATATCCATGCCAAGTGGTGTCTTTAAACCATACGCAGGAGTTTCAACTGCTATAATGATATTTACTAAAACCGGTACTGGTGGAACAGATAAAGTATTGGATTTATGTCAATATAGTAGACACAAAAACTCAAATTTTTATGCAGTTTTTCTTAAAGCATCTTCAAGCTGTTGAGGAGTCATATAACCGATACT
>JGI24714J26587_10002847_pt1 | contig 11193 bp, 9 predicted proteins | sample BioPla4DNA2_FD_26587 | JGI IMG/M metagenome (IMG submission 26587)
TGATCTGGCAAAAGGTCATCCCTGAAAGTTCTTCTTTCTGAACCAGCAAGAGCCATCATTCCATACTCTAACAGTAAGGAAACTGCTATAGCCGTAGTAAGGGCTGCTATTCTACTAGACTTCCTAATGGGCTTATATGCAACCTTTTCAATAAGAACTCCTAATAAGGCACAAACTACCATAGATATAATAAGGGATGGAATAAATCCAAGGCCCATTCTTGATGTTACATAAAAACCTATATATGCGCCCACCATATATACATCGCCGTGAGCAAAATTTATTAAATTTATAATTCCATATACCATGGTATAACCTAAAGCAATAAGTGCATATATACTACCTAAGGAAACACCGTTTACTATTTGCTGTACTAAGCCCTCCATTTAATTCACCCCTTTTTCTATCTTTAAGCTTATTGAGAAAATTCATGCCTTGTTTTAAATATCAGATGTATAACAAAGTTAGCTAAACTAAATTTGTCATACATCTGATATCATTATGGATTTTTCTCAGCAAGGCTGAGAAAAATCCTGTTTTATTTCAAAGATGAATTTTGTTAAAATTATGGTTCTAATTTCTTTAAGAATGTAACTTCTCCATCCTTAACTTCTAATACTGTAATAGACTTTACAGGGTTGTGGTTTTCATCCATTGATAAAGTACCTGTAACTGCCTTAAAGTCCTTTGTAGATGCTAAAGCATCTTTGATTGCTTCAGGATCAGCCTTTCCTGCTCTCTTGATAGCATCTGCTGCCAAGTAACCTAGGTCGTAACCTAGAGCGTTGAAGGCATCTGGTTCCTTGTTGTACTTAGCCTTGAAATCTTCTATGAACTTTGTTACCTCTTCTGAAGTATCCTTTGAAGAATAATGGTTTGTATAGTAAACCTTATTTAAAGCATCTTTTCCCGCAAGTTCCACTAGTTTAGGAGAATCATAACCGTCTCCACCAACAACTGGAACATCTATACCAAGCTCCCTAGCCTGCTTAATGATTAAACCTACTTCTTCATAATAACCAGGAACAAATAGAACATCTGGATTTGCGGACTTTATGTTTGTTAAAACAGCCTTAAAGTCTGTTTCGCCTTTTTTGTATGCCTCTTCAATAGTGATTTCTCCAGTATAATTCTTTTTAAAGCTGTCTGCTAGTCCCTTACTGTAGTCACTGCTTGTGTCTACAAGCATAGCAGCCTTCTTTGCACCTAAATCTTCTCCTGCAAACTTAGCCATTATAACCCCTTGGAAGGAATCGCTAAAGCATGTCTTAAACATATAATCTCTTACTTTTCCATTCTTATCTACTGTCACATCATCTGCAGTGGCTGAAGCTGATACCAAAGGAACCTTATACCTGTTTGCTACTGGTGATGCAGCCTTTGTATTCCCTGAAGTAGCTGCTCCTAAGATTAATACCACCTTTTCTTTAGTAGCTAATCTCGTAGTTATATTGGCTGACTCTTGAGCTTCAGACTTATTGTCAATCTTTATAGCTTCGATCTTCTTATCTAAAACTCCACCATTACTATTGATCTCTTCAAAAGCTAGCTCAATACCTTCCACAAGACTTCTACCGTAGGTAGCAACTTGACCTGAAAGTTCGTAATTTAATCCTATTTTTATTGTATTACCACTGTCTTCCTTCTTACAGCCAGTAAAAAGACTTGCCCCAACTAGAACCGCTGTCATCAAAGAAAAAAACTTTTTCATAAAAAGCCCCCCCTTATTTTCAATGCTTTACTTTAATTTATGCAAAACGCCTCTATATGCCATGCATATAGAGGCGTTACATACGCGTTACCACTCTAAACTTACAGTTACCTCACAGCAACTGCCTCATTAGNTTCTTTCAAACCCTAGCCTTTTAACGGAACTGCCCGTTATGACTTACTAAAAGTTCAGTCATAAGACTCAGAAGTGATCATTACCTATCTAATTAATATCGGTTCCCAGCTAGTCCGACTCTCTTTGATTAATTATTGATAGCTTTTTCTTCGTCAACGTCTTTATTTTTATATTTTTTATTATTTGAATATCTCAAGAATTAAATGTTAATTTTGAATATTTAATAATTTTTCTAAGCTCTTTTTAAAACTGTTATATATAAAATAGCACGGAATTATCATTGTGTCAATAAATCCTATGAAAAAAAGACGAATATTTTTTTAAAAATATCCTTCGAATATATGTAATCGTTTATATTGTTAAAAAACTTTCTTTCTATTAAGAAAGCTTCTTAGAAAATATAAAATTAATAATTTTATATTAATATTGTCATTATAAGCTACAGTAAATCCCTTCTTAAGTCCGCTACTGATTTTGCTGATAAATAACTGAATGGAATATCTAATACTGTACGTGCTCCACTTTGACCTTCCTTTGATAATCTATATACCGCTCTTGCATATGCTACAAGTACACTGGAAGTAAACTCAGGGTTACTTCCAAGGGCTAGATTGAACTCTACCTTCTGCTTGGCACCATTTCCTGAAACACCTGTCCTAATTACCAAACCACCATGTGGAATACCACTATGATTTGCTTTCAACTCCTCTTCACTTATAAAGTTTACTGTAGTGTTATAGTCTGCGAAATAGTTTGGCATATTTTTAATTTCTTCTTCAATAGCTGCCAAATCTGCTCCCTCTTCTGCTACAACATAGCAAACTCTTTCATGCCTTTCCCTTGTAGTTAAGTCAGGATTTTCACCTGTACGAACTTTTTCTAAGGCTGTTTCCATTGGTACTGTGTATTGTTTACCATCTTTAACACCAGCTACTCTTCTTATAGCATCGGAATGACCTTGACTTACTCCAGGTCCCCAGAAGGTATAGGTATTACCAACTGGCAGCACCACTTCTCCAAGAAGGCGGTTTAAAGAAAACAAACCTGGATCCCAACCTACAGATATAAGAGCTATCTTTCCAGACCTTTTAGTTATTTCATCAAGTCTATCAAAATATTCTGGTATTCTGGCATGGGTATCGAAACTATCTACTGTGTTAAAATCTGCTGCTATATCAGGAGTTTGCTCTGGTAAATCCCTGGCAGAACCTCCACATAGTATCATAACGTCAATTTTTCCTTTATAATTACCGATTTCTGAAATATGTACCATCTTTGATTTTGCATTTAAAGCGCTAGGATTTCTTCTAGTGAAGATTGCCTCTAACTGAAAATCATTATTTTGACCTAAAGCTAGTTCTACACCCTTGCCTAAATTTCCGTAACCAACAATTCCCACTCTAATCTTATCTTTCATATATTGTCCTGACTTATTTGGCCAGGTACCTCCTTTCATCTATCATTTTATTATAGATGTTAGTGTAGCATAATAAAGGTTACTTTTCCATATAGAATTTAACTTTTACATTTATTTATATTTTTCGCATTTTTACGACATAGTACTGGCTTTATATGATAAATATTGATATTATAATATTAAAGAATTTTTTCACCATACTAAGTTAAGCAAAGGAGAAATGTTATGTTTTTTAAGAAAAAGAAAACCTATACAACAACTGACTCAACTATTGTAAACAGTGAACAACAAGAGTCTATTAGCCATATATCTTCCAAAAATGAAAGTGATTTTGTTAATTCAATTAAAACAAGTTTAAGTAATACTATCAAACAACACCATCAAGTTAATGGCCAACACCAGGAACTTGCTGAGCTTACTGATGACATAAAAGGACATATGTCCACTTTATCTGAAATAACTAAAAAAACCACAGAATCTACAAAAGACCTTCAAAAGCAAGGTGAAAAACTTTTAAACATAACTGATAGTTCTGTAAAAGGCTCTTTACAAGGTAAAGAAGCTATAGAAGAAATGATAAATATTATTACTACATTGGAAGAAGAAAATCTTAACAGCAAGGAAATGATTGCTGAATTAGCTTTAAAATTCAAAAAAGTTGAAGAAGTTTTAAATCTTATAACTAACATAGCTTCTCAGACTAACCTTTTGGCTCTAAATGCTAATATAGAAGCAGCTAGAGCTGGAGAGCACGGAAAAGGCTTTGCAGTAGTTGCAGATGAAGTTAGAAAATTAGCAGAAGGAACTAAAAATAGTGCCAAGGATATATCGGAGCTTATTGAGAGCATTTCACTGGAAACTAAAAATGTTCTTGGAAATTCGGAAAGGTCTAACCAGGTCATAACCATGGGTGTCCAAGCTTCTGCAAATGCTATTGAAAAAATAGAAGATAGCCTTTCTTCTATTCAAATGTTAAATACAGAAGTGAATAAGATAATAGAGATTGTAGATAATCAAAGTACTCATATTACAGATATGAATAATGAAATATTAGCAGTAGACAAGGTTCTTAAGGAAACTACTGATGCCATTGTTAATCATATAGATGAAGCTAGCATAGTAGATAAACATCTAGCAGAAGCGGCTAATCATCTTGAATCTTTTGAAGAATAAAAACATATCCCCCTGTTTATGTAGAAAATAAACAGGGGGATATGCTTAACTACTTTTCTTTTCTGGCAAGTCTTCAAACTGCATATTATAGAGATATGAATAGATACCATCCAAATCTAATAACTCTTCGTGTTTTCCTCTCTCCTTTATTCCTTCATCGGTGAGGACTATTATCTCATCTGCATTTCTTATAGTACTCAATCGGTGAGCTATAACTAATGTTGTCCTATTCTTAGAGAGCTCTTCAAGAGACTTTTGAATATATCTTTCACTTTCATTATCTAAAGCAGAGGTAGCTTCATCCAGTATTAGTATAGGAGGATTTTTCAAAAACACTCTGGCAATAGATACTCTTTGTTTTTGACCACCTGACAGCTTAACTCCTCTTTCTCCTACATAGGTGTCATAACCATCTTCTAGGCTCATAATAAAATCGTGTATATTAGCCTTCTTAGCTGCTTCAATAATTTCTTCCTTACTTGCTCCTGGCTTACCATATCCAATATTTTCTCCTATACTGCCAGCAAAGAGATATACATCCTGCTGCACAATACCAATGGAATTTCTTAAGGACTTTAACTTTAAATCCCTTACGTCTATACCATCTACAGTTATAGATCCTTCCCTTATTTCATAAAACCTTGGAATCAGGCTACAGAAGGTTGTCTTCCCTCCACCTGAAGGACCAACTAGGGCAACAGTCTTTCCTGCTTTTATATCAATGTTAATATTACTTAAAACAGTATCCTTATCATTATAGCTAAAGGATACATTTTTAAACTGTATATCTCCCTTTGGATTAACTAAGTCTTTAGCAGCTTTCTTGTCTTTAATATCAGGCTCTGCTTCCATAACCTCTAAGAATCTTTCAAAACCTGTAATTCCTCTTTGAAACTGTTCAGTAAAGTTTACAAGCTTCTCTATAGGATTCAAGAATATATTTATATAGAGAATATATACAACCAAACCTGAAACATCGAGGCTTCCAGTGCTAATAAATATACCACCACTAAGGATAACTGAAAGATAGAGCAATCCTTGGAAAAATCCATTACCACTGTGGAATTTACCCATAATCAAGTAACTATCCTTTTTCGTACCTAAGAACTCTTGGTTTCCTTTATCAAACTTGCTTTTTTCAATTTTTTCATTTGCAAAGGACTTTACTACCCTGATTCCTGATAGGCTATCCTGGACCTGAGCATTAACATTAGCTATCTTTTCTCTGTTTTTTCTAAATACAGCCCTCATTCTCTTATTGTAGTAAGCAGAGAAAAGCAGCATAACCCCTGTAACCAACAATAAAATCAATGTAATTTTTACATTAATGCTCATTAATATTATGAAGGAACCCAATAACTTAACAAGGGATATAAATAAATCTTCTGGTCCATGATGGGCTAGCTCAGATATATCGAACAGATCATTAATTATCCTAGACATAATTTTACCGGTATTCTTATCATCATAATAGGAAAAGGATAACTTCTGAAGATGCCCAAAAATATCCTCCCTCATATCTGCCTCCATCCTGGCTCCCATTATATGTCCCCAGGAGGTTATAAAATACTGGCAAAAGAACCTTACTACATACATAAATAGCAATACACTTCCTATTATTAACACATACCTTAATATCACTCCACTATCATTTAATACATATACTTCATCTAAAAGAAATCGCACCAGCAGTGGAAAAACCAAGTCTATTGCAGATAGCAATAAGGCGCAAAACATATCTGCAAAAAATAGAAGTTTATATGGCTTATAATAGGAAATAAACTTACCTATGCTTTTCATACTTTTGTCACCATCCTTATATTTAAAATTACTCTACACAATAAGGTAACATTAAAGCATAATTTTATCAATGGATGAAAATAGATAACAGATGTTTAGATGTAAAAGAAGAAGTGGCACAATGGCCACTTTCACTTTGGGAAATTCATTCTTATAAAATTAGCATTTATATGTTCTTTATAAACCTTTCAATTCTCTTCAAGGCTTCTACTATATTTTCATAGGAAGAAGCATAGCAGGCTCTTACAAAGCCTTCTCCACAGTCTCCGAAGGCAGTGCCTGGCACTACAAGAACTCTTTCTTCTTTTAAAAGGCCTTCACAGAATTCATCGGATGTCAAGCCGGTGGATTGTATTGAAGGGAAGACATAGAAGGCACCTAGAGGCTCGAAACAATTTAAACCTATTTTCCTAAAGCCATTTACCATTACCCTTCTTCTTCTGTTATATTCCTTAACCATATCATTAACTTCTTTATCGCAGTTTCTTAAAGCTTCTATAGCTGCATACTGAGCTGTGGTTGGAGCACACATTAGGGCATATTGATGAATTTTTTTCATTTCTTCTATTAGGGCAGGGTGTCCGCAGACATAACCTAATCTCCATCCCGTCATTGCAAAAGCTTTAGAAAAACCGTTTATTACTATAGTTTTATCCTTCATTTCTGGGAAGCTAGCTATGGATACGTGGTCTTCTCCATATGTTAGTTCTGAATATATTTCATCAGAAATTGCTATTATGTCCTTATCCTTTAACACCTCAACTATAGGCTCTAACTCTTCCCTTGTCATTATAGCTCCTGTTGGATTGTTAGGGAAAGGAATTATAACTACCTTAGTTCTTGGAGTGATAGCTTCTTCCAAAAGCTCTGCCGTCAACTTAAATTGGTCTTCTTCCCTTAGATTAATAACCTTTGCAGTAGCACCAGTAAAAGCTGTACATCCTTTGTAGGCTACAAAGCTAGGTTCAGGAACAATAACCTCGTCTCCAGGGCCAACTAAAGTTCTTAGGGCAATATCAATACCCTCACTACCTCCTACCGTTACTATTATTTGATTAGAAGGATCATAGTGCAAATCATATCTCTTTAAATAGCTTGCTATTTCCTGGCGGAGTTCAATAAATCCTGCATTAGAGGAGTAGTGAGTACGACCTTTCTGCAAGGAATATATGCCTACTTCTCTTACATTCCAAGGTGTTACAAAATCAGGTTCCCCAACACCAAGAGAGATAACATCATCTAATTCATTTATTAAATCAAAGTATTTTCTAATGCCAGATGGTGGCATATTTTTTATATTATCCTTTATCATGTCCTCTATCTTCATATATATATTGCCTCCCTATCGTCTACTGCTTTCTTCTCAAATATTGTACCCTTATCCTTATACTTCTTTAGTACAAAATGAGTTGAACAACTTATTACAGAATCTAGTGTTGCTAGCTTTTCTGCTACAAAGAGGGCCACTTCCTTCATAGACCTTCCTTCTACTATAACTGTCAAATCAAAGCCTCCAGACATAAGGTAACAGGCTTTAACTTCTGTAAATCTATAAATTTTTTCTGCTACCTTATCAAAGCCCTCTCCTCTTTGGGGGGTAACCTTTACCTCTATAAGGGCAGTTACAGTTTCATCATTTGTATTCTCATGGTTTATCAAAGCTGTATATCCAACAATAACATTCTGCTTATCATAGTTTTTTATGGCCGCTTCTACTTCCTCAGCAGTTTTGCCTACCATCACCGCTATTTCTTCGTTGCTAAGCCTGCTATTCTTTTCTAGGATCTCTAAAATCTCTTCCATACTTTAATACCCTCCTCTTTAAACAAATAAATGTTTATTTATATAAAAAACTCCTTCTTCCCAATAAGGGACGAAGGAGTATATTCGCGGTACCACCCTAGTTAGTGTCAAAGGACACTCTCTCAACCGGAACTAAAATTCCGTGCCTCTATAACGTGAGGTAACGTCTTATTTATTGAGCAAATAAAGATCCTGCTCATTTCTTGGTAAGAAACTCCAAGGCTGCTTTCCATAATAGCTAACTACCGGTCTCCCACCACCGCCGGCTCTCTAGGAGTATCACTACTATGTACTCTCCTTATCAATATTTTTGAGCTTTTATTGTATTTTTATTAATTATATAGCAAGCAAATTGATAAATCAATAGAGTTTTAGCAAAGATATAAATATTTATTTAAAAGACTAGTAGGCTTTTACACTCTTATTATCACAGGAACGTAAGGAAGCTCTAGTACCCCTTCTGGTATATTTATCTTCTTACCAGTAACCAGATTCTCATATTCTCCACCGTCTATAGGAAGATTTATACTGCCATCCTCAAGTTTCACATTGAAGATACCTATTAGCTTTTCATCGTCCATTTCATAGGTTATAACAATAACATCTTTCTTATCAACAACCCCTATAGAGTAATTCCCCTCTGCCATAATAGTTTCTTTCTTTAAGGCTGATAATCGTTTTATCATAGCCAGGAAGTTTTCTTCCATACCATCCCAGTTCACCTTATCATCATTAAAGAGATCAGGAAGATTTCCATCTCTTGCTTCCTGTCCGTTAAATATCAAAGCCGTTCCCTTCTGGAAGAACATATACGCTGTCCAGATATTTAGCTTTTCATCATCCGGTATTAGTTCCTTAGCTCTAGGCTGGTCATGATTTTCAAGGAATCTTAATTTTACATAGTTGTCTGGATATATAGTTTCCTGCAAAGAAACTCTATCTATATATTCCTTAAGAGTGTTCTTTCCTTCTAAATATCCTTTAAAGTAGTTATGTACATCATAATCGTAGCATATATCAAAGGCATTATATACTTCGCAATCAGAATGGGCAACAAAACCTTCTTTTCTTAGTGCTGAAATAAAGTTATGTTCCACACTTTCTGCCAACCAAATAAAGTCTGGTTTTATCTTATTTATTTCTTCCCTTGCCTTCATCCAGAACTCTATTGGAACTAAAGGTGCCACGTCACATCTAAAGCCATCTACACCCATTTCTACCCAATACTTTAATGTATCAATTAGATAAGTCCATAAATCCTTATTCTTATAGTCTAGATCTACTATATCGCTCCAATCCCCAACCTTGTTNCCTCTTTTTCCATCAGCTTTAAGATAAAAATATTCAGGATGGTTCTCAACAAGCCAGGAGTCTGGAGAAGTATGATTATAAACTACATCAATCATTACCTTCATCCCTAGTTGATGAATTTTTTCCATTAATCTTTTGAAGTCCTCTAAAGTACCGTATTCTGGATTAATGGCCCTAAAATCCTTTATGGCATAAGGGGAACCAAGAACTCCCTTTCTATTCACCTCTCCAATAGGATGTATAGGCATAAACCAGACTATATCTGTACCTAAGTCTTTAATTCTTTCCAAGTCTTCTTCTACGTCTGTAAACTTACCATTCTTTCCATAGTTTCTAACATAAACTGAATATATTATGGCATTTCTTAACTTCTTTGATGTTTCTAAAGCCATACCACCACTCCTTCCAACTATATTATAGCAATAGTTCCAATTAAAATCATTAGCTTTTGGAGCGGTCTACTTATTAATCTTTTTAAGAGCCTTTAATGCCGGTCCTTCTATTACATTACCATCTATATCATACCGGGAACCATGACAAGGACAATCCCAACTTCTTTCAGCATTATTCCACTGGACTTCGCAGCCCATGTGCCTACAAGTAGTATCTACAAGGTGCAAGACTCCATTTTCATCCTTATATGCCCCACTTTTTAAAACCTGTAGCAACAAAAATATTGGTCTTTCCTTCAGAAATAGGACCAATATAAGGGACATCATCTAAAGTAGTCAAGTCCTGTGCTGACCATCTATATAAAATTTCATTTATTCCAAAGTTTTCTTCCGCAAAATCCCTCAGAGCCTCATAGTGGGCCATAGTATTGGTTTCCTGTCCAGTGTTATGATGATCTCCGCCAGCAATAAGAATTTTTTCTCCATTAATAGGAGTATATCTCAAGGAACGCTTAGGATCTTCTGCACTTATGTACATCCCTTCTTCAAAGGCCTCCTTTGTTTTTATTGCTAGGGCATAAGATCTGGAGGCATACATTCTTGCAAAGTACATACCTAATCCATCATAAAAGGGAAAATGGCTAGCAATCACTGCATAATTGCTGTGAACCTTCACACCGTACTCTAAAGTTGTGACTAAACTCTTCTCCCCTACAGGGCTATGATCTATATCTAAAGCTCTTGTATTTTCGTATATACACTGTTCCTGCTGGTTCAGTAGATTGGCAAGAGCTAATAAGTACTTTCTAGGATGAAACATGGCCTGATTTTGAAAACACGCTGCTGCTTCCACCTTAAAGGGCAAGGGTACCATATCCAAGTACTCAGCATTAAGACCTAACCCTTGAGCAGTTCTTACTTCATCTTCTATCTTTTGTACATAGCTTTCCAATTGGGTGAAGACATAATTGTTTTGCAAGACAAAGTCACAATCTATTTTATGCTCATTTATAAGATCTTTTATTAGTTGTAAGCCTGCATTATTAGCTTCACCATATAGCTTAGCCTTTTCCTCTCCAAAATGTGCCTTTAGCTTGTCATATATAAGGCCATGCTGTACTGTAATCTTTGCTGTGGTGTGGCCACAGGTTGCAGATAGGATCTTTCCTGAATCTATCACAGCCACCTTTAGCCCTTCTTTTTGCAATAAATAGGCCGTTGTTATGCCGGTAATTCCCCCTCCTATTACTAAGACATCTACTACAAGATCATTTTCTAAAGCAGGATAGTCCTGGGATTGGGTTGAATCTATCCAATAACTATTTAAAAACTTGGGTATATTAGCCACAATAAAACCTCCTAAATGATTATATCTTTTATTGTGGCAATTCCTTGGTAATCATATGCATAGTAAAAATAAATTCACTACTTATCCTTCTTTTGCAAAAGCT
>JGI24714J26587_10002857_pt1 | contig 11157 bp, 9 predicted proteins | sample BioPla4DNA2_FD_26587 | JGI IMG/M metagenome (IMG submission 26587)
GCAGAAACTACTGGGTGTGGCGCAGCTTGGTAGCGCGCTTGAATGGGGTTCAAGAGGTCGGGGGTTCAAATCCCTCCACCCAGACCAGTAAAATAAACCGCTTAAGTTTTAGGCTTAAGCGGTTTNTTATTTCACTCTATTTCATTTACAATTATTGGAAACTCATTGAGTTTTTGAATTTCTTTCTTATCCTTCAATAAACTTTCTCAATTCATGATTGAATTTATTTCGTTCATCATAGAACAGTCCATGACCACTATATATAAAGGGTATAAGCTTGGAGTTCCTAATGCTTTGTTCTTGTATTTGTCCTAAGTGGAAGGGAACAACTTCATCATGAATACCATGCATAATTAGGGTTGGAACTTTTATCCTTCCTAAATCAGCAAACAACTCTTCATTTATCCATGTTTTTGCAATGTCAGCCGTTGCCCAACCTGCTGCTTTTAAGCCTAATTGAAAGAACCAGTCAGAAAATGCCTCTGTTGTATGCTGAAAGAAAAATCTATCACCAAACTCCTTCAACATCTTAGGCCGATCTCTATATGTATCCTCAATAATTTTAATTATGGTTTCCTTATCTACGCCATAAGGAAAATTGGGACGTTTAATGAGGCTTGGTGCCGCTGCTGCAGCAAGAATTAACCTAGATACGCCATACCCATTATGTCTAGCTATATACCTAATAGCAATGGCTCCGCCTGTTGAATGACCTACCAATATAAAATTTTGTAATCTAAGTGCTTCAACTACACATCTAACATCATCAGCTAACCGATGATAATCATATCCCTCCCATGGCTTATCTGATTTACCAAATCCCCTCTGGTCTATTCCAATACATCTATATCCGTATTTAGGAAGTTCATTAAACTGATATTCAAATAATTCATGGCTCCCAGGCCAGCCATGTAAAAATACAATTGTCATATAGCCTTCTGGATTAAGATCCTCTACATACAGTTTTACATTCTGCTGTACTGTAATATGGTATCCCATCGAAATACCTCCTATAACTAAATTAGCTATATGACATATTATTAATTTAAGCCTAGACATGTGATTAATGTAAGTAATACTTTATATATTGAAATTAAAATAAGGGCGGTCCAAAACCACCCTTTGTTTTTTCATTTTTGTATTACTACATATTCTTTGCATTCTTTAGTTTGGTTAACTCCTCTTCAAAAACTAATAAATGTTTTCTATGAATATCTAGTACTATCTTCTGATGAGGTCTCATGTGCGGAGGAATTTCACAGGGTGCACATGGTATATCTTCATTTCCAATGAAAGTATTATTAAGTTGGCTTTCAGCTATATTCCTTGGTATATTACATACAAGTTTATTATCTAGTAACAAATTGTCTGCTCCTGTTAAGGGGGATAGTAAAGGAATTGTCGTGGTTGAATACAAAATAACCAGTGACTCTACTGTCTTTTACAGTATTATTTATTCCCACAGTGTTGCTTCCTTCGCCAATAATTACGCCGCCTGAACCATTATCTATTAAAGTATTGTTTAGTAATAAATTGTTTGTGCCCTGAATACTCATACCGTATCCTCTATTTCCAATAGCAGTATTTCCAACAAATACATTATCACTATCTTGTTCTCTAAAGCTGTGAAAGCCATCACCATAACAATTCTTGACGGTATTTTCTATAATCCTGTTGTTTGTGCTACCTAAGACTAAATGCACCCCATCAAGCCCTCTACATATTTCGTTCTTCCATATTAGGTTAGCACTAGATGAAAAAACATGAATACCGTAGTCTGCAATATTATATATTTTATTATTTACAATTCTATTACCACTTCCAAAATCAATAAGCACGCCACTAATAGAATAGTTTCGTATTGTTATACCATTTATTTCAACCCCAGAGACATCTGATAATATAAAAGCATTGAAAAGGATACCCATCCCATAAAATACTGCATTCTTGCCTGGGGAAACTGCATCTGAAGCAATAAGGGCAGTAATATCAGTTAGGGGTGTAACATTAATTACCGCCATATTGACACTCCCCTTCATATATAGCTAAATATATATATTTAAATATCTTAATAGTAATGTATTCAAAAAATCATAATATGTTACAAGCATATAACGGGATTCCCTTCCAATAAGAAGATCATCAAATATAAAAAATGCTCCCCTCTGGCTTTTATATAATTTCTGCCAGCAAAGAGCATTTATTTCTTAAGCATTTATTTAAACCTATTTTGATGGTTTGAATAACCCTCATTCTATAACAGAGTGGCTATTCATAAGTGGGGCCTTCACTAATTTAGCTTACAAGACTTGGATTATACTTCAACAAATTTTCTTAAGTTTAGTCTTCCTAGCCTCAATATCCTTTCTACCTGACCAGAAGGCAAGGGTTCACTAAAGATAAAGCCTTGTATAATATCGCAGTTTTTGTTTACTAGCATACGCAACTGCTCTTCTGTCTCTACTCCTTCTGCAATGACCTCTAAATTAAGCCTATGAGCTAGTTGAATTATGGACTCAGCTATGTAGCTCTTATTCCTGTCATTGGCAATATCTTGTACAAAAGATTTATCTATTTTCATATTATTAATGGGTAATTGCTGCAAATAATTTAAGGATGAATATCCAGTTCCAAAATCATCTAAAGCTATTCTTACTCCCATTTGTCGTAATCTATCCAGTATTTCAATATTATCCTCCATGGACTCCATTAAAGTATTCTCAGTAATCTCCAATTCTAAATAGCTGGGATCTAACTGCACTTCTTCCAGAATTTCTTCCAATAAATTTACAAAATCCCATCGTCGCAATTGAATGGGTGATATATTTACTGATACGCGAACGGGTTTATAACCTTTATCCTGCCAATTTTTATTCTGTTTACAGGCTGTACGCAGTACCCATTCCCCGATAGGTATAATAAGTCCTGTATCTTCCGCTACAGGAATAAATTGATTGGGAGGTATAACCCCTCTCTCAGGATGATTCCATCGAATTAGTGCCTCCACAGCCTCTACTCTACCAGTTTTTGAATTGACCTGGGGTTGGTATAATAGGTAAAATTCTCCCCTATCTAAGGCCTTTCGTAAGTTTCTTTCTATTTCTATCCTTTCAAAAGCCCTATCGCTGGTTGGTACTTTACCAAATTCATAGGAGTCTACCATTTCACAAAATTTTAGTTCTGTTTTAGTTTGTTCCTCATACAATTTAAGCTTATAGTTACCTATCTGAGCTAACAATTCACTTATACAAACAGCAAATTCCATGAATTTCCGTACTTCTTCTTCGGAATAAACAGGTAATTTTTGAACAGTTGTTAGATATTTCCTTTCAGGGAGGCCTAATTCTAAAGCCTGCTTTCTAAAATATTCTAAATCTAGAGGTGATAATATAAATTGGGACATGTATATGTAGGCTGACACTTTATCCTGAATCATAATAGGAGTAATAGCATGAGTAATTCCATTTTCACATCTAAAACATACGAATTNACTCTTGCTATATGTTTTTGAAATTAATTCAGATAATTTATCCATAGTTNTTATACATTTATGTACTACATTGGGATTGCTCCTATGGAATTCACTACAGAATTCATTCCATCCTGTTTGAGTGAGGGCTGTACCATCAATATCAGCCACACCTGCTGCTATGCCAGTAACCTCATAGAGCTTATCAAATAACCTTTGTAGTCTGTCAATCTCAATCAGGTCTGAAAACTTATAGCGCACACCACCAGCCACCTTATATATTTATTTAATTTTTTACGAATAATACAAATTACGTGGTTTATTTATTCATATAGTCTAATTATAATACAAATTCTGCTAAAAACAAATACTTATTGCGACAATTTATCATAAATAGGAAAATATTCCTACAAATAAATAAGACTCATTAATAATGAGTCCTATTCTCCAGATTATATATTAATTTAGTTACAGATCTAGCAGATCTATGGATCTGACCATAAAATTACAATGGCCTAAAGGAGTTTTTACTGAGACTTTATCCCCTATCTTTTTAAGTAGCAAGGCATGACCTACTGGTGAAAGACATGAAGCACATTCCAGTTTTGTAGTTTTATCTTCATAAAAAGGAGGTACAATCTTTAATTTGTCTATACCATTATAATCCAAATCCTCAACTTCTACAATGCTACCTATAAGCACAAATGGCCACTGCTTACTATTAGTTATATCTATATCAGAGTCCATAAAACTCCTTATATGGCTAGTGTATTGTTGAAATATACTTTCTAAGTTATCCCTATCTTCAGTATGCTCCTCATAAAATTCCTTTAAAATATGGTTTCTTGTGCTCTCAACTTTTTTCAAATGTTCAATTAAAAAATCAACAATCTTACTCCGGTCATAATTTCCTTGCATTGCTACCCTCCTAAATAATTAAGTAGTACCGTAATGCATAACAAGGCATTTCATGGAGAACCATGAAATGCCTTCCATGATAATATTATCATCAATGTAAATGATTGTCAAGTGTGGTAATATCTCACTTATTTTCAATAACCTCACTCAAAATCTCTGCTAGATATTTAGCAGTTCTTTTTGCCTCTTCAAAGGTTGTTAAATGATTTCCTATTTCAATTAGAATTGCCCTGTTAGATATATGCTGGTTATAACGTCCTGTACGCACCATGATATCATCGGCTAAACCGGGATACTTTTCATTGGCCTTATTGGTGATTTTTAAAGCAAACTGATAATTTTCTCTCCAGTTTGGTTTTTTACTAAATCCTCCGCTTATACCTTCTCCAGTGCCAATTACAATAAAAAATTTAGCTACTCTTTCTCCATCAATTGTAACCACTTCTTTATCTGGATCTTTTAATTTATCATTATAATTCCTATGAATATCTAAAAATATTTTCAAAGAGTCATGTTCCTTTTTCCTTTTCTGAATGGTTTCCAAGGAACGAGGGTATAATCCAGATTTCCAAGGATATACCTCATGATCGGTTTTATCATGCAATACTGGTATATTCCGTGCCTGAAGCTGCCTAGCTAACTCTTCTCCAACTCCTACTACCGTTTGGCTTAGGTCATTGGAGCGAAAAGCAGCAATAGCTTCATATGGATTATTAGGGTCCTGTCTATAAGCCTCTCTTGAGTGGGTGTGATAAATAAGAATCTGTGGTCCCTCTCCAGAAAGATTGACAGGCGGTAAATCATCGCTAATATTTTTTATTTCTATTTGTATTTCTTCAGATATATCTGTCTCTTCTTCTACTTCAAACTCTTGACGATGAAGCTCATCACCTGACGGTCGCTGACTTTGACGTGAGGTCTCTTGGCCCGGTGTTGTTGAAGTTGTAACGGAATCATCCTTTTCATCCAATTCATGCCTCGATTGGGCTACATTTAAATAGGGCATATGAGAAGATATTATAACTGTAGGATCCGTAAAGTCCAAACCTTTTATACGAACCCATATTTCAGAAAAAAAATCTTTTTTCCCGTCTGATTTATCTGTATTTTCTTCCAAAGAATTCTCGGACCTTGTGGAAAAATCCCCATCTTCCGATAATAATTTACTGTTGGACAAAAGACGGTAGCTTAAAAATATAATAGCTGCAACTAGTGAAATAACAATAATGTTGTAGACCAGATTGGACTGCGATTTTACTCTTATTCTTTCCAAAAAACCTCACCACTTTCCATAACTAAGAAGTCACTCTTTTAAAATATATTAAAAGGTAGTGGTGAAATATGACTGGAAATTATTTGTTGCCAAACAAAAAAGAGCAGCCAGTTGGCTACTCTTTCTTAGTTGTTCTATATTAATCAAAAATTCTTCTGGCTGTTACATATCTTTGAGGATACTTACCTTCATTTAGACTGCTTACCTTAACACCGGTTTTATAGGTAGAAGCATGAACAAATTTTCCTCCACCAATATATATGCCTACATGGTTAGTGTTTTTAAAGCACACTATATCCCCAGGACGTAAATCTGACTTTGATACCCGTCTACCTATAGAGCGTTGAGCTACAGAACTAGATGGTATATTTACTCCAAATTGCTTGTAAACATAACTGGTAAATCCAGAACAATCAAAAGCATTTGGGCCTTTAGCCCCATGCTTATAGGGATAGCCTACAAATTTCAATGCATAATTTGCTACATCGCTACCTTTTCTGCTCCCTCTATTAGCTGGCACAGGAGTACTTGAAGATGATTTTGATGATGATCTTCTCGAGGATGATCTAGATGTCCGAGTAACTACTTTAGTGCCTTTAGCCTCAATACGCTTAACCGGCTCTTTTATAACCTTTTCTTCAATTATTTCTCGCTCTATCTCTTTTCCATCTTCTTTGGTCACCAAGGCTAAAATTTCTTTTTCACCTTTTTCTCCTTGCTGGATAACCTTGGTTTTACCTTTCTCTAGTGTATTATCTTCTCTAACTTCTGTTTCGAAGGATATTTCTTCGGAATATTTTATTTTCTCCTTAGTAACAACTGTTATTAATTTTTGTTGTTGNGATATCTTTATAACATCTCCTGGCCTAATAAGCTCGTCTTCTTCTATATCAGGATTAGCTAAAAGAAGATCTTCTACTTGTACATTGTTTGCGTTGGCAATAGACCATAGAGAATCGCCTTCTTTTACCTCATATTCTTTAATGCCCTCACTGCCATGTAAGATTAACTCAACAGCTTCTTCACTGCTTATTACCTTAGTTTGGGATACCAATTCCTCTTCGAAACTAACATCTTGCTTTAAGGATATCTCCTCTAAATGACTATTTTCTTTCTCTTCAATGGCTTCCTCGTATGGCTTCTTAATGTTCTCAACTACCTCTTGTGCCTCTTCAGAAGATGCTACATAACAAATCTTTTCCCCATCTATGTTTATAGCATAGGCATTTACCTTGACATCTATAGCTTCTTCAATAGCATGTGCCAATGCTTTATCATCAGTAATTCTATTAGTTCCAATGCTTATCTCACGAAAGNAAACATTGGAGTCAATAACTACATCATCTTCATTTTGTTCTTTTAGCTTCTTTTCTACTCTATCGTAAATAGATAATCCCCTAGCTGCAAACCTTACCACTCCTACCTGTTGACCGTTTACATACATTGAATATGCCACAAGCCTATCCCCTGTGTATGCTTGGGTAGGAATTATAAAACCAATAATTATTAACAAGGATAGAACCGCACTCCAAAAGTACTTAGCACCTTTCATAGTAATCCTCCATTCCAGACAGCCTGTCTGTTAAAGTTCCATTTCGAACTTTTTACAAAAATGTTACGATACTATATATATATTCTGTATATCTGTAAAATATCCTTCTTGGTTTTGTATTATTTCCAAAAAAAATTTTTTAATCAAAATTATAGGTGCAACAAAAGTTGCACCTATGGCATATTTTTTATTTAAATTATATCAGCTACAACTTTAATATACTTATTGTTAAATAATCTCTAAATACTTTTTCAAGTTCTGCAGTCCTATTCTTACAGCTAGCACGGGATCTTCCATTCCTTCAAACTCTATGGATAAGACTCCATTATAGCCAGAGTCCTTCATAATTCTCATGCATTGGAGTATAGGAACATCTCCATGGCCTATTATAGATCCTCTTAAGTAATTACCTCCTCTAGACCTGAACCAACCTTCGCCAGGATCAGGCAGCATACCAGATCTAATATGGAAATCCTTAGCATGTACATGAAAGGCATAAGGTATCAGCTTCCCTATGGCCTTTTCCGGCTCCTCATCCACACATACAAAGTTGCCCATGTCCAATAATAGTCCAAAGTTTGGATGATTTACTTGGTTAATTAATTTTTCTACCCTATCACTGTCTTGGCAGAAATATCCGTGATTTTCTATCATGGTTTTAATGCCAAACTGCTGGGCATACTCAGTAACAGCTCTACATCCCTTTACTAGTCTTGGAAGGGCGGCATCAAAGTCTCTGGGACCTATATGATCTGCGGGAAATCCTATTGTAGCGTCATGCCTCATGGTCTTAGCCCCTAAAATCCTAGCAATGTCCACTTCCCTCTTAACCCTTTCAATCTCTGCATCCAAATCTCCATCTGAGCCGTTAATAAAATCAGCCCCAACAGTGTAGCTGCCTATTTCAATTCCTACTTTTTCACATTCTTCTTTGGCCCTAGCAGCGAACTCTTCACTGGTCTCTCCTTCCTCCAATATAAAGGGTATGAACTCAATTACCTCAAAGCCAATTTCCTTAGCTATGGATATTACATCAATTTGTTTGATACTGCCATCGTTCACTAGTTTGATCAAGCTATAAGAACTAACTCCTAATTTCATCACTGTATCCTCCTACTGTATGCTCCTAATTTTTCACATATATTCTATACCATATTCATTAAGTTTACCATAAGATTTACAAAAAACTTTTGCTTGACATTTTTACTGAATTTGATAATATTTGATGTGTAGATTAGACAATATTGGAATATAGATTGTAATATTGCAATGATGGGAAGGAGTAGTTAAATCCTCTATCATCAGCGACTCGGGGATGGTGAAAGCCCGGGGATATGATTTAGCGAAGGCGTCCCAGAGCAATTGATTTATAAGAGGATCTATAATACATAGATCAAAAAGGGTGGAACCGCGGAAGAGAAGTCTTTCGTCCCTTTATGGGATGAAAGACTTTTAATTTTATCAACTTTTTAACAAGGAGGTATGGAAAATGGCTAGAGAAATTACCATGGACAAAATCGTAGCCCTATGTAAAGGACGTGGCTATATCTACCCAGGTTCTGAAATATATGGTGGTCTAGCTAATACTTGGGACTATGGTCCCCTTGGTGTCGAATTTAAAAACAATGTAAAAAAAGCATGGTGGAAGAAATTTATTCAGGAACACCCCTACAACGTAGGCATGGATTCAGCTATACTTATGAATCCCCAAACCTGGGTTGCTTCTGGCCACGTAGCTGGTTTTGCAGATCCCCTAATGGATTGTAAAGAATGTAAATCCCGCTTTAGGGCAGATAACTTGGTAGAAGATTATATGAAAGCCCAAGGCATTGAAAACCCTGAAGTTGATGGATGGGAAAACAAAGAATTAGAAGATTATATTCGCGATAACAAAATTCCTTGTCCAGAATGCGGTAAACACAATTTTACCGATGTAAGAAAGTTTAATCTTATGTTTAAAACCTACCAAGGAGTTACTGAAGATTCTCAATCTGAAATTTATCTACGACCTGAGACCGCCCAAGGTATTTTTATAAACTTTAGAAACGTTCAACGTACTACTCGTAAAAAGATACCTTTTGGAATTGGGCAAATTGGAAAGTCCTTTAGAAATGAGATTACTCCCGGTAACTTTACTTTTAGAACCAGGGAATTTGAACAAGCTGAATTAGAGTTCTTTTGCAAGCCTGGCGAGGATATGGAATGGTTTAATTATTGGAAGGATTTTTGCAGAAAATGGCTGCTAAGTCTAGGAATGAAAGAAGAAAAAATGCGTATGCGGGATCATAGTCCTGAAGAATTATCCCATTATAGTAAAGCAACTACAGATATAGAGTATCTATTCCCATTTGGATGGGGAGAACTTTGGGGAATAGCCAATAGAACTGATTTTGACTTAAAACAGCATAGCGAACATTCTGGAGAAAACTTTACCTACATTGATCCCGTTACCAATGAACGCTTTATCCCCTATTGCGTTGAGCCTTCAGTAGGTGTAGATAGGGTCGCACTAGCATTCCTCTGCGATGCATATCATGAGGAAGAGCTAGAAAATGGAGATAGCCGTGTTGTACTAAAGCTGCATCCCTATCTTGCTCCTATGAAAGCAGCCGTACTACCTCTAACCAAAAAGCTTAGAGATAAGGCTGAAGAGGTCTATATGCAGCTTAGCAAAAAATTCAATGTAGACTATGACGAATCTGGTAGTATAGGCAAGAGATATCGTCGCCAGGATGAGATTGGTACACCCTACTGCATTACCATAGATTTTGACACCCTAGAAGATAACTGTGTTACCATTAGGGATAGGGATACTATGGAACAGATTAGACTTCCTTTAGATGAAGTAGAAAGTTACTTAGGAGAGAAAACCAATTTCTAATTATATTATCTATAGCACAGCAAAGGCCGGCAAGCTTTCTATCAAGCTTCCGGCCTTTCCTCTTTCTTACAGGGAACAACCATATTAGCCCCCAAATCCACTCGCTTGTATTCACCTAAAAATTCTATACGTACTTTGATTCTTTTTTTCCTATGATCAAACTTCTCAATTATACCTTCCATACCCTTTAGAGGACCGCTTAACACCTTAATTTGATTACCTTCTTTATAGACTTCAGACAATTCAATAACCTCGCCATAGCGAGTTAGGCTAAGAATCATACTCATTTCTTCATCCCTTATGGGTATGGGCTCACTTTCATCCTTTAAAACTCTATATACAGCAGGTACAGCCTTTAACCTATAATACAGCTCATCGCTCATATTGGTATAGGTAAGAACATATCCTGGTATCAAAGTCTTTATGATTTCATAGGTTTTTCCCTGCCTGCGTTCTATTAACTTTCGTTTGGGCACCAAAGTGCGTATTTCCTCATCGGGAAATAATAGCTCTATAAACTTCTGCACTTCTTCTTCCCGCCCAGTTTCTACAAATATTGCATACCATTCCATCTTTAAACCCTCCAGCTGCATTGCCTGTTTTTAAAGCGGCATATACTCTGAAAGAATTCCTAAAAAATTATTATACTATATAACTTATCCAAAGACAAAGTTATATAAAATCCAAAATCCAGATTTTACCCTTGCTGATTCTATTCTTCTTCCTTTTTGAATACTATATTTTCATATAGAAGGGATGAGTTATATGGAGAGAAATGCAATATTGCATGGAACCTTTGTGCTTACCATTTCCAGCATTATTGTACGCTTTTTGGGATTTATTTATCGTATACTATTGAGTAGAACCATAGGCCCAGAGGGAATGGGGCTTATTCAGTTAATAATGCCTGTTTTATTTACCTCATTAGCATTGGTATCAGCAGGCATTCCCATGGCTGTATCTAGACTAATAGCTGAAAAAAACGCCATAAATGATTATCCTGGTATGCGAAGGATTTTATTTACTGCCCTTGGGTTTGTCGTAACCCTTTCCCTTCTTGTATG
>JGI24714J26587_10002860_pt1 | contig 11151 bp, 7 predicted proteins | sample BioPla4DNA2_FD_26587 | JGI IMG/M metagenome (IMG submission 26587)
TCAGTTATTACATTCTTGAAGAAATTTCCCTTGTCGAATTTGTCTTCGTGATAGGTCTTCAGGTTTGACACATTTATGGCAAACATTGTCAGCAGTGCTTTNCCCTGCTCTTCTGCGACATCNGTATAAACTATGAATTCCAGCCTGTTTCTGATATATATCTTCCGGAACAGCCATCCGCGGATACCGATATCCGTTCTGTTGTCATCAATGACTTCATCGATCAGCGGGTGTGTGGTGCCAGTGAGCTGTTCATCCGTGCAACCCAGTATCAGACCCGTGTCGTCCATTATGCCGAAATTGCCGTCGACACATTCCCGTATTTGATTTATGAGATTCTGAAACAGCCGCACTTCCATCCCTCCTGCTGTCTTTTCAGGCCTTCCTGATACCCCTGCGGCCAAAGCCGATGGATCATCACAAAGGCTTTGCCGATCATCCCGCCGGTCAGGCAAATGCCGCCCCGGATCCGGTTCAAATGCGCCGGACCGGCCGGCCGAAGTTATCGGACAAATCATCATCAGGGTTAATTATACTACATTGGACAAAGATATGGAACAGCGGATTTTATCCGATGCTATACGCCAAAAAATCTCAGCAGAAAATTTCCGGGTAAATAAAAGAGGAAGACTGTCGTCTTCCTCTTTTACTGCGATTATTATCAGTTTATTATCGTCTTTTCTGTATCCTTGTCGAACAGGTGGATCCTGTTGGGATCGATAGCCACCTTGATGACGTCTCCGGATCTTGTCTTTGTCCTGGGGTTGACCCTTGCAGTACAGCTCACATCACCGATGAATATATGCAGCAATGTCTCAGATCCGAGCATCTCGACGACTTCGACATTGGCAGTAACTATGCTGTCAGGCATAGCCTGCAGGAACTGCTCTTCATCGTGTATGCTCTCAGGCCTGATGCCCATTACGACTTCTCTTCCGATATAGTCGCTGTTTTCGAGCTTCTTTGCCTTTGATTCCGGCAGCTTGACCTCGTTCTCACCGAACTTCAGGTATATGTCGTCGCCGCGCTTGTCAATGACAGCATTGATGAAGTTCATCTGCGGGCTGCCGATGAAGCCTGCAACGAACATGTTGACCGGCCTGTCATAAAGTGCTGTAGGCGTATCGACCTGCTGGATGAAGCCGTCCTTCATAACGACGATCCTGGTACCCATGGTCATGGCCTCAGTCTGGTCATGTGTAACGTAGATGAACGTAGTATTGAGTTTCTGATGCAGCTTTGTGATCTCGAGTCTCATCTGTACCCTCAGCTTGGCATCGAGGTTGGAGAGAGGCTCGTCCATGAGGAACACCTTCGGGTCACGGACTATAGCACGACCGAGAGCAACCCTCTGTCTCTGTCCGCCTGAGAGAGCCTTCGGTTTTCTGTCGAGCAGGTGCTCGATCTCAAGGATTTTTGCTGCTTCATGTACTCTCTTTTTTATCTCGTCCTTCGGGGTCTTTCTGAGCTTAAGGCCGAATGCCATGTTGTCGAATACGGTCATATGCGGATACAAAGCATAGTTCTGGAAAACCATCGCAATGTCTCTGTCTTTGGGCTGCACGTCGTTGACGAGCCTGTCGCCGATGTAGATCTCGCCTTCTGTAATCTCTTCGAGACCTGCCACCATTCTGAGGGTAGTAGTCTTTCCACAGCCAGACGGTCCGACAAGTATGATGAACTCCTTATCCTCGATATCAAGGTTGAAGTCACTTACAGCCGTAACACCGCCTTCGAATCTTTTGTACACGTTTTTAAGCTTTACACTTGCCATTTTTTCCCCTCCCAAATTCTAATAAGCATAGAAACTTAGTTATACTATAACATGCCAGTTAATTTCTAACTAGTACACTTTTTAACAAATTTAAAAAAACCTATTTAGTTACTTTGCATAATGAGACGACAACAGGATATTGAATTTTTATTCAGCTTAATGTATAATTATTACTCGATTTATATGCTATCATTAACCTGTGGCATTTATATATGACAGATATACTGGTANTTATAACAGATCAGCAGGCATGATGAGCCGGCAAAATGACAGAGCGGAGTGTGAATGATTATGGTTTATAAAGTATTCGTGGACGGCCAGGAAGGCACTACCGGACTGCAGATCAACGAACGCCTGCAGGGGAGAAACGACATTGAACTGCTGAAAATTGCACCTGAAAAAAGAAAAGATATAAATGAAAGGAAAAAATTCATCAATGAGGCTGACATAGTTTTTTTATGCCTGCCCGATGATGCGGCAAGGGAATCTGTATCACTTGTCGCGAATGAGAGCACGCGTATCATAGATGCAAGTACAGCCCACAGGACTGACGATTCATGGGCATATGGCTTCCCTGAGCTCAGCAGCGCGCACAGGGAAAAGATCGCAGGCTCTTCAAGGGTCTCAGTGCCCGGCTGCTATGCGACAGGCTTCATCGCCCTGATGTATCCGCTGGTCAGAGCAGGCATAGTACCGGCGGATTACCCTGTGACCTGCCATGCCGTATCTGGTTACAGCGGCGGCGGCAAGAAACGGATAGCGGAGTATGCAGAAGCGGCTTCCACGGATGAGGCGATCAAGAGCCCCAGGTTTTATGCCCTGTCTCTCAGGCATAAACATCTCCCGGAAATGCAGAAGATCACGGGCCTCAGCCATACGCCCCTTTTCACGCCGATCATTGGGTACAACTACAGGGGCATGACAGTGGCCGTGCCGCTCTATCCCAGGCTGCTGCCAGGAAAAAACAGCGCAGAGTCGATCTGTGATTACCTTTATTCATATTATAAGGGACAGCATTTCATAAAGGTATTTCCATATGGCTCGGAAGGCGCCATTACCGATGGCTTCCTGAGTGCNGTCGGCTGTAACGGCACAAACATGCTGGAAATCAGTGTTACAGGCAACGAAGAGCACGTTTTGCTGACAGCGAGGCTGGATAATCTGGGCAAGGGTGCATCAGGCGCAGCAGTCCAATGTATGAACATAATGATGGGTATTGATGAAAGGACCGGACTGGAATAAAATTAAAGAAGCTGTAAGTTAAGCGCAAGTGTTGGAAAATATGGAGGTAAAAGCTTTGGATTCAAAAATGGAACCTATCATNAAAAAGGCTGAAATACTCATAGAGGCATTGCCATATATGCAAAAACTGCATGGCAAGACCGTGGTGATAAAATACGGCGGCAATGCCATGATCAGCGACGAACTGAAAAACTCAGTGATGGAGGACATCACGCTGCTTAAATACATCGGTCTCAATCCCGTGGTAGTTCACGGCGGCGGCCCGGATATAAGCAACATGCTGGAGCGTCTCGATATAAAGAGCGAGTTCATCAATGGCCTCAGGGTCACCGACATGCAGACCATGGAAGCAGCACAGATGGTCCTGGTGGGCAAGACAAACAAAGAGATCGTATCTCTCATCAATCAGAAGGGCGGGAAGGCAATAGGCCTCTGCGGCATAGACGGGAACCTGCTGGAATGTGAACAGTATAAAACTGTCGTCGATGGAGTCGAAACAGATATCGGACTTGTGGGCAAGATCACCAAAGTCAATTCCAAGGTCCTTGATATCATAGCAAAGGATGAATACATACCGGTCATAGCCCCCATCGGCATAGGCAGCGACGGCCGCAGCTATAATATTAATGCCGACACGGTAGCCGGCGAGATCGCCGCAGCACTAAAGGCCGAAAAGCTGATGCTTCTCACTGATGTCGAAGGAGTCAGGAAGTCAAAGGACAGCTCGGAAGTCTACTANGCTCTTACTGCTGCCGAGGTGCACAGGCTGATAGAGGAAAATGTCATAAACGGCGGTATGATACCAAAGGTGCTCGGCTGTCTGGATGCACTGGAAAGNGGAGTCGGCAGGACCCATATAATAGACGGAAGGATACCGCACTGCATTCTGCTGGAGATATTCACTAACCAGGGCATAGGCACCATGATAATGAAGGAAAAGGTGCTTTACTACGAAAATGAAAAGCTGTAAAACACGATCGGAACTGCAAAATCAGAACTTCAAAAAAGCGGACGGATTGCCGCCGGTTCCGGCATTTCAGGAAATGTTCTCTCAGGATGAACATTTCTTTATTTTATTGTTGCATTATTATGCATAGAGTTGTATAATTATGAATAATATACTGAGAAAGCTTTTTCCATGGCTAAAGGAGATGAACTTATGGACCTTCGCGAAATAATGGAAATGGACAGCAAATATTACATGAATACATTCGGACCGCGCACGCCAGTATGCTTTGAATACGGCAAGGGCATCCATCTTTACGGCAGCGACGGCCGCAGATATTGCGACATGCTGGGCGGCATTGCTGTGAACGTACTGGGCCACGGTCATCCGGCACTTGTTGATGCCATATCTTCACAGGCGCAGAAGCTCATCCACTGCTCCAGCCTGTACTATATAGAATCTCAGGCGAAGCTTGCAAAAATGCTCGCCGGCGTATCCTGTGCGGACCGCATCTTCTTCTCCAACAGCGGTGCTGAAGCAAACGAAGGCGCGATCAAGCTGGCCAGGATCTATTTCAAGAAAAAAGGTATGCCCGACAAGTTTGGCATTATTACGCTGAAGAGATCATTCCACGGAAGGACTCTTGCCACGGTGGCAGCTACGGGGCAGGAAAAGTACCAGAAACCCTTCACGCCTCTGATGCCCGGGTTCAGGCATGTAATGATGAATGACCTCGAGGCACTGGAAGCAGCCATCGATGATGAGACCTGCGCTGTCATGATGGAACTGGTGCAGGGAGAAAGCGGCGTGCACCTGCTGGATGCGGAATATGTGCAGGCTGTCCGCAAACTGTGTGACGAAAAGGGGCTTCTGCTCATATTCGATGAGATCCAGACAGGTATAGGCAGGACCGGTAAACTCTTTGCCTATGAGCATTACGGAGTCGAGCCTGACATATTCACGCTGGCCAAAGCGCTGGCAGGCGGAGTTCCCATCGGAGCACTCTGTGCAAAAGAGTTTGTTGCGCAGGCATTCGAACCGGGGGACCACGGCTCCACCTTCGGCGGCAATCCGCTGGCTTGCTCGGCGGGCCTGGCTGTACTGAAGACGATCCTCGATGATGATTTGCTTTCAAATGCTGATACGATGGGCAGCTACTTCAGGGGCGAGCTTGCGAAGCTGTCGGAAAAGCACAGCATTATAGGCGAAATCCGGGGTCTTGGGCTGATGATAGGCATCCAGCTGGCGCAGGATAAGGCCATCGAACTGAAGAACAGGCTGTTCGAAAAAGGCTTCCTGGTCGGCAGCGTCGGGACTTCCATCATCAGGATGCTTCCTCCGTTGATCATAACGAAAGACGATATCGATGCATTCATCAAAGTGCTGGATGAAGAATTGGCGTCACAGTGATTCCGGCATGCCAACGGCATTTTAACATGTGCTGATCAGACAGGGGGAGTTTGGAATGAAATCAGTATTGGTCCTGGAGGACGGAACATATTATCCCGGGCTAGGTTTTGGTGCAGGGGGAGAGACCATAGGCGAAGTGGTGTTCAATACATCCATGACAGGATATCAGGAGATCATCACCGATCCATCCTATAGAGGGCAAATCGTGACAATGACCTATCCGCTGATCGGAAACAGCGGCTTCAATGAAGAGGACAGCGAATCCGACAGCGCACACGTCCAGGGTTTCATAGTAAAGGAGATTTGCGACCATCCCAACAACTGGCGGTGTTCCATCGGTGGCGATGAATACTTCAAAATGCATAATATCATCGGCCTGAAGGGCATCGACACAAGGGCACTGGTCAGGCACATCTGCAGCAATGGAAGCATGTTTGGCATAATATCCACCGAATGCGGCAATGTGGACGTGCTGCTCGACAGGCTCAGGGATGGTATGCAAAAGCGCCGCAGCCTTGTCATGGANGTCACCGCGAAGGAACCTGTGCGCATAAAGGGACAGGGGAAAAGGATCTCACTGCTGGATCTCGGTGTAAAAAAGACCCTCACGAAGCTTCTCCGCAGGTACGACTGCGATATCCACATACTCCCTGCATCATCCACATATGAAGATGTGCTGGCGTGCAGCCCTGACGGAGTGATTATATCNGGAGGCCCCGGAGATCCGCGGGAACTGGGTGAGCAGAGGCTGCTGCTGGAAAAACTGATGGGCGAAATGCCGATTCTCGGCATCGGCCTGGGACATCAACTGCTGGGGCTGGCCCTGGGCGGGACAGTCTTTAAGCTGAAATACGGCCATCATGGGGCCAATCTGCCGGTGAANGATCTTACGACAGGAAAATGCTATATAACATCGCAGAGCCATAATTACGCATTGGATGCTGATATGGCTGATGGCGTTGAAATAACCCGGATCAATGTCAATGACAATACAGTGGAAGGCTTCAGGCATGGAAAACTGNCTGTGACCGGGGTCCAGTACTGCCCGGGACCGGCAGATCACCCGCAGGATTCTGCCTGTGTTTTGGAAGATTTCCTGAAGGCGCTGTAAAACATTATCAGCTATCGCATGGAGGTCCATATGCCAAGAAACAAGGACATTAAAAAGGTACTGGTCATAGGGTCAGGACCTATAATCATAGGGCAGGCAGCCGAATTCGACTACTCCGGCACACAGGCCTGCAAATCTCTGAGAGAGGAAGGCATCGAGGTCGTCCTTATCAACAGCAATCCCGCCACCATCATGACAGACGGGGAAACTGCCGACCGCGTCTATATAGAGCCTATAACCATTGATGCGGTCAAGAAGATAATAGAGCGCGAAAAACCGGACGGCATACTCGCTTCCCTTGGAGGCCAGACCGGTCTCAACATGGCAGTCCAGCTTGCCAATGATGGTATACTGGACCGGCTCGGCATAGAGCTGCTGGGGACATCCCTGATGTCGATAAAGAGAGCCGAGGACAGGGAACTGTTCAAGGAAACCATGCAGAGTATCAACGAAAAAGTCCCCATGAGCACCATAGTCACAAACCTGGATGACGCAGTTGCATTCGCTGAAGAGGTCGGCTTCCCCATCATAATAAGACCGGCTTACACCCTGGGCGGCACCGGCGGCGGCATAGCGGAAAACATGGATGATTTCAGATACATCTGCGGAAAAGGGCTCAAGCTCAGCATGATAAACCAGGTCCTTCTCGAGCAGAGCGTTGCCGGCTGGAAAGAAATCGAATTCGAAGTCATGCGGGATGGTGCCGACAACTGCATCATCATATGCAGCATGGAAAATCTCGATCCCGTGGGAGTGCACACCGGCGACAGCATCGTCGTGGCCCCCTGCCAGACACTTTCCAGCAAGGAGTACCAGATGCTGCGCAATGCCTCGGTAAAGATAATCCGTGCACTTGATATAAAAGGCGGCTGTAATATCCAGTTTGCACTTGACCCGAAGAGCTTCGACTATGTGGTCATAGAGGTCAATCCCAGGGTCAGCCGCTCCAGCGCGCTGGCATCCAAGGCCACCGGCTATCCCATCGCCCGTGTCGCATCCAAGATCGCCATTGGGATGAACCTGGACGAGATCAGGAACCCGGTGACCAAAAACACATATGCATGCTTTGAACCCACGATAGATTACGTCGTTACCAAAGTGCCCCGCTGGCCCTTCGACAAATTTTCGTCGGCAGACCGCTCCCTGGGTACACAGATGAAGGCCACCGGCGAAGTCATGGCAATAGGAAGGACATTCGAGGAATCGCTGCTGAAAGCCATAGACTCGCTCGATATAAAGCTCAACTACCAGTTAGGACTTGAGTTGTTCGACAATTATACTGCCGATGAGCTCCTTGAAGTGCTGGCGTCACCAAGAGACGAGCGGATATTCGCTATTTTCAAGGCACTGCAGAAGGGTATCCCGGTGGACAAAATCGTTGAGATAACAAAGGTGGACAAATTCTTCATCAGCAAGCTGCAAAACATNGTACAGGTGGCTGAAGATGTGAAGAATGCAGGGATCGCATGGCTGGATTACGACCTTTACATACGGGCCAAAAAGATCGGTTTCGGTGACTCTTATATAGCCAATCTGGTCAATGTGNCGCTGGATACTATTCTGGAGCTGAGGGAAAAATATCCGGTCAAGCCTGTCTACAAGCTCGTGGACACCTGCGCCGGCGAATTCGAGGCTCGCACCCCATATTATTATTCCACCTATGAGGAACAAGACGATGTCGTCGTATCCGACAGGAAGAAGGTCCTCGTCATAGGCTCGGGACCCATCCGGATAGGCCAGGGCATAGAATTCGACTATTGCAGCGTGCACTGTGTCAGGACGCTGAGGGAACTGGGCCTGGAGTCCATCATAATAAACAACAACCCGGAAACTGTCAGCACCGATTTCGACACCTCCGACAAGCTGTATTTCGAGCCGCTGACAAAGGAATGCGTACTGGATATCGTCAACAAGGAAAAACCCGAGGGCATAATAGTCCAGTTTGGCGGCCAGACTGCCATAAACCTGGCAGGCACGCTCCACAAGGAAGGCGTAGAGATACTGGGTACCTCGGTGGAAAGCATCGACATTGCCGAAGACCGGGACAAATTCCTCAGGCTGCTTGAGGAGCTCGGTATACCCATACCAGAGGGAAGTACCGCCCATTCCTTTGGAGAGGCAAAGACGATAGCCAACAGGATCGGCTATCCTGTGCTGGTAAGGCCCTCCTATGTGCTGGGCGGAAGGGCCATGGAGATAGTATACAACGACAGGGCACTGGAGGAGTACATGAAGATGGCGGTGGATGTGTCCGCAGAGCATCCGGTGCTTATCGACAAATATATAAATGGTATCGAAGCAGAAGTGGACGGCATCTGTGACGGAGAAGACGTACTGATCCCGGGGATATTCCAGCATGTTGAAAGGGCAGGAGTACACTCGGGTGACAGTATCGCCATATATCCCCCGCATACGCTCTCCCGGGAAACAAAGGAAGTGATAGCGGATTATTCGATAAGACTCGCCAGGGCATTGAAGATCGTCGGCCTGTTCAATATACAGTTCGTCATCGATGGCGATGGCAGGGTCTATGTAATCGAAGTCAACCCGCGTGCCAGCAGGACTATCCCGATAATGAGCAAGATCACGGGCATCCCGATGGTAAATGTCGCCACAAAGCTCATAATGGGCAGCACACTGCGCAGCCTCGGATATGAGCCGGGTCTGGCAGAGGAGTCCGCTTTTTCGGCGGTCAAGGCTCCGGTCTTCTCATTCGCGAAGCTGTCGACAGTCGATACTTTCCTNAGTCCGGAGATGAAGTCCACAGGAGAAGTGATGGGCGTGGACAGGGATTATCGCATCGCACTTTACAAAGCACTGATCGCCTCAGGTCTGTCCATCCCCAGGGGCGGCAGCGTACTGATGGCAACAGGCGAGTGGGATAAGGAGGACTGCGTCATCATCTCGAAAAAACTTGACAGGCTTGGCTTCAGACTGCTGGCAGTGGAGGATGATTACGGCTGGCTTTCGGATGCGGGTCTGGAAGTGGAACTGGTACCTGAAGACAGAGTCCTCGATTATATCAAAACAGACAAGGTATCGCTGGTCATAAGCACATATGCGAAGGCAGGCGTGCCCGGAAAACTGGGCTTCNCAATCAGGAGNACCTCCATGGAATACAATACTCCGTGCCTCACATCGCTGGACACAGCCAATGCTATACTCGATGTGCTGGAGCACCTGGCGGAATGCAATGAGCCCGGCGTCTATGCACTGGATGAATACTCGAGATATAATGGCCGGAAATGATTTGATACGGCATTCAGCGGTCTGACCGGATCCGATAAATACGGCCGGAGCAGATGTTTTTCAGTATAGATGGCCGAAATCTTTCTGTATAGACGGCCGGAAAAAGAATAATGAAGGAGCTGTAACAATGAAACATCTTATCGACCTTAACGATCTGACCGTTGAGGAGATCGAAAGCCTGTTCACACTGGCGGCAAAACTTAAAAAAGAGCTTAAGGCAGGGATCACACACCACCTGCTCAAAGGCAAGACGCTTGGTATGATATTCTCCAAATCCTCGACCAGAACGAGAGTGTCATTTGAAGTCGGCATGTACCAGTTGGGCGGCTATCCCATTTTTCTGAGCTCCAGCGACATCCAGCTGGGCCGNGGCGAAACGATACACGATACGGCAAAGGTCCTCTCCCACTATATCGACGGCATCATGATCAGGACCTTCAAGCAGGACGATGTGCTGGATCTGGCAAGATTCGGGACGATCCCGGTCATAAACGGCCTCACGGACCTGATGCACCCCTGTCAGATACTTTCAGACCTCTTTACTGTATACGAGAAGAAGGGTAAACTAAAAGGGCTGAAGCTTGCATATGTGGGCGACGGTAACAATGTGGCCAATTCTCTGCTGCAGGGCTGCGCAATTACAGGAATGGATATCTGTGTGGCTTCTCCCGCCGGATACGAATGTAACGCCACCATAATCGAGCAGGCAAAACATCACGCCAGAAAGTCAGGCAGCAAGGTGGTGNTGACTGAAGATCCGGAAGAGGCGATGAAGGATGCAGATGTCGTTTACACCGACACATGGATCAGCATGGGACAGGAAGCTGAGAAGGAATTGCGTCTCAAAATATTCATGCCCTACCAGGTCAACAGCAAGCTGTTTTCACTGGCAAAGGAAGACGCAATGTTCCTGCACTGCCTGCCTGCATACAGAGGCTACGAGGTCACAGAAGATATCATAGACGGGCCGAATTCGGATGTTTTTGAAGAGGCGGAAAACAGGCTGCACATGCAGAAGGCCATCATGGTAACGCTGATGGGCTGACAGTTTGGGCAAAGGCAGGTTTTTAACATGTTCAACTATACTTTTATGATCCGCAAGGCTGTGGAATCCGATGCTCCTGCCATATATGAGATCATGCAGGACTCCTTTAAGAAATATATGAAGGACACAGATGTAAAGGAACCTTTGGATGCCCTGACGGAAACACTGGATGATATCATAGACGATATCAGGACAAAGGAAGTCTTCATCGCGCTTATCGACGGTATTGCCGTAGGCAGCGCAAGAGTGGCCATATTGCCCGACAATACCGCTTATCTCAGCAGATTCGGTGTAAGACCTGCCTACAACAACATCGGCGTCGGCATGGCCTTGATGAGTCTCATTGACAAAATGCTCATCGAAAAAGGCATAAA
>JGI24714J26587_10002861_pt1 | contig 11143 bp, 12 predicted proteins | sample BioPla4DNA2_FD_26587 | JGI IMG/M metagenome (IMG submission 26587)
AGAAACGGAGGTAGTTAAGTGTCGAGTGATATTATTCAATCCGTTATGCAGGCTGAGGCAGAGGCTGAAGAAATTAGAAAGCAGTCGGAAGCTGAAGCCCTNGAAATCATTGCTNCAGCTCACAGCCGTGTTCTCGAGNTGGAAAAACAGCTGATCCAGGATGCTGANACTGAAGCAGAGAAGATCATGGCAGGAGCTCGCAGTGCAGCAGAAGAAGCAGTAGCCAAACTGCAGGCAGAAACTGCAGCTGAATGTGAAACAATCAAACAAGAAGCAGCAGCTCGCCTAGACCAAGCCGTCGAACTGATTATAGAGAAGGTAGTGAAAGCATATGGCGGTCGTTAGCATGGATAAACTGACGCTGGTTGGTTTGAATTCCGACAAGGAGCAAATCCTTGAAGAGCTGATGGCTCTGGGCGCAGTNGAAATTACTGCTCAGGATTTAAGCAGTTCCGAGCTGTTGACAGATTGGTCCCATCTGGTTACTAAAGAGGACCGGACCGGCACCATTGCCCAGTTAAACAACCAGCTGGAACAGGTAGAATTAGCATTAAGCAGATTAGCTAGATATAATGGGGGAAAAAAGCCGCTGTTCACTAAAAGAACGGTGGCTGTCAGCGAGTTTGCTGCTGTGGAGGCTGAGCATGGGCGGCTGCAGGAGGTTGTCGCCGAAATTATTCGCCTCAGCAGAGAACAGCAGGAAATCCAGAATCAGCGGAATAAGGCGGCTGACCTGATTGCCAGGCTTGAGCCGTGGCAGTCGCTGGATATTCCCCTAAATTTTCAAGGTACGAAGCACACCAAAATTACCTTAGGTGTGATCCCCCCAGCTGTTGATGCAGAAAAAATTAAGCAAGAATTAGCCTCAGAAGTTCCCGCGAGTTACTTTGCTGTAATCACTCAAGATAAATTCCAGCAGTATGTATTTTTAATCTATCATCATCAGCTGCAGGGGCCTGTGGAAAATGTACTGAAGAAATACGACTTTTCCCCAGTTAGTTTCAGCGGTATGACTGGAACTGCTGCTGAGCAGATTCAGGCAGCTAGGCAAAAAGTTGTGGAGCTTGACCGCAGTTACCAAGAAAAAGAAGCGGCAATTGCTGCATACGCTGTGGAAAAATTAAATTTAGAGCTGTTCTATGATTATCTTGTAGGACAGCGGGATAAAGAAGCAGCATTAGAAACTCTTACCAGAACTAAGAGCGTTTTTTTAATTGATGGCTGGCTGCCGGCAGAATTAAGCGAAAGCGTTAGGCAGCGTCTCACAGCGCAGTGGACATGCATTGTAGATATCAGGCAACCCGCTGACGATGAAGAGTTTCCGGTGCTGCTGAAAAACAGCAGTCTTGGTGCCAGTGTAGAGAGTATTACCGAAATGTATGGACTGCCAAACTGCCGCGAAATCGATCCCAACACAGTTATGGCTCCCTTTTTTATCGGCTTCTTCGGACTGATGCTGGGAGACGGCGGTTATGGCTTGATTATGACCTTAGCAGCTCTGTTTGCTTTGTGGAAATTTGAATTTGATGAGAATCAGAAGAAATATGCCAAGCTGGTCCTCTACTGCGGACTTGCTACCATGTTTTGGGGCTTGATGTTTGGCAGCTGGTTTGGGATCGAGTATTTTGGTGAAAGACCCTTATGGCTCAACCCGGTTAATGAACCGGAAGAGATGTTGAAGTGGTCGCTCCTCTTTGGGGTAATCCACATTTATGTCGGTATTGCTGTTAAAGGCGCGAACCACATCCGCAACGGCAAATACTTGGATGTACTCTGGGATGTAGTTGCCTGGTATGTGCTGTTTACCGGTTTTATCTTTGTGGTTCTGCCTTATGTGCCCAACATGGTTCTTGAGGATTCCACTTTTTGGGTGGATTTGGGCAAGAAGCTAATGGCTGTTGGTGCAGTAGTGCTGATCTTAACTCAAGGGAGGGAGAGTAAGGGCATAATATCCAAACTAGTTTCCGGTGTTGGTAGTCTTTATGATCTAGTAAGTTTTCTCAGTGATGTGCTGTCCTATTCAAGACTTTTAGCACTGGGTCTGGCTACCTCTATTATAGGTACAATTGTTAACGAAATTGCCACTATGGCTGGATTGAACAACATCATCAAGATACTAATCTGTGCTGTAATAGCGATANTTGGTCACAGTCTCAACTTTGCAATTAACGCCCTTGGTGCTTATGTTCACTCTAGNCGGCTGCAGTACATTGAATTCTTTGGTAAGTTTTATCAAGGTGGAGGTAAACCTTTCAAACCTTTGAAGTACAAGACCAAATATGTAAATTTAAAAAACTAGGAGGTTACTACTATGGAGTTCTTTCAAGGAGAATTTATTGGCAATATTTTAGCAGTATTAGGAGCCGTATTTGCGTTTAGTATTACTGGAATCGGATCAGCTCGGGCAGTGGGAGCCGCCGGTCAAGCGGGAGCTGGTGTGCTGACTGAAGATCAAGATAAATTCGTTCCGGTAATGATCCTTCAGGCTCTGCCTAGTACCCAAAGCATCTATGGTTTTGTAATTGCATTCTTGATTATCGGTAATATTGTTGCAGGCGCACCCCTTGACTTTGATACTGGCTTACTGCTGTTTTTAGCATCTCTTCCGGTTGGGATTGTTGGTTACGTTTCTGCTGTACTGCAGGGCAGAGTTTCCGTTGCCGGTATTCATATGGTTGCTAAACAGCCAGAAGGTATGATTAAAGGTGTAGTACTGGCGCTGATGGTTGAGATGTTTGCGATTCTCTCATTGATTATCTCTATTTTGATCATTGGTAAGGCTTAATATATGCATAAGGAAGTGTCCTGAAAATGACAGGAGTAGAGCAACTGACAAGTAAAATCATCGAAGAAGCAAAACTGAACGCTGCAGAAAGAAAAAAGCAGGCTGAGAAGGAAGCAGAAGCGGTTCTGGAGCAGGCTCGGCAGAAAGCAGCGGTTGAATGTGATAAGATTATTGCCGAAGCGAAGGAGCGGGGGGAAGCACTCCGCAACCGGTTGATATCTGTGGCAGAGCTGAACGCCCGCAAAGAAAAGCTTAAGGTAAAGCAGGAGCTGATTGCCTCCGCCTTTGAACAGGCCCTCGAGCGGCTGCGCTCCCTTCCTGATCAGGAATATTTTAAGCTGATCAAGGACTTGATTGTCCAGGGCAGCACAACCGGGGCGGAGCAGATTCTGTTATCAGAGCAGGACCATAAGCGTCTGCCGGCTGACTTTTTAAAACAAGTCAATGCTGGAGTAAAGCAAAAAGGTCTGCCTGGATCGTTGAAATTAGCCAAGGATTTAGCGCCGATTCAAGGCGGAGTGATTTTAAGAGCAGGAGACATCACTGTTAATTATTCCTTCGAAGCACTGCTTAAGCAGAATTACGATCAACTTGCCATGGAAGTAGCTGGTTTGTTATTCTCTTAAACTGAAAATGAGGGAAGCGAAATGATACAATCGATGGATACCAAATATGCATATGCAGTAGCGCGCATTCGTGCGGTTGAGCAGCGGATGCTCAGCCGCAGCGTGCTGGAGCGAATGATTGAGGTCGATTCAGCCGAGGAGGCTTTTAAGGTGTTGAGGGACGCAAATTATGGGTTCTCCGCGGGTGAAAGCACTGCTTACAATTATGAGCAGATCCTCAGCGAAGAGCTGGAGAAAGTCTATAATCTGCTGATGGAGATTGCTCCCAACCCTGACGCCTTCGACTTGTTTTTTATCAAAAATGATTACCACAACTTGAAAGTCCATTTAAAGGCTGAATTATCCAATCAAGAAGTGTATGAACATTATCTAGCCGCGCCTAGTCTGTATTCGGCTGATGCAGTGGCAGACATGTTTAGGAACCGAGATTTCTCTCAGCTTCCGGAATCGATGCAGGCTGCGGTCAATGCTTGTTTTGAAGCTTTCAGCAGAACTGCTGATCCTCAGTTAATTGATATCATTCTCGATCAAGCGCTCTACAGCGATCTGCTCAAACTGGCCCAAAAATTGGGCAATCCGTTTGTGCGCCGAATAGTGGTAATCATGATCGATACAGCCAACTTAAAAATAGTGCTGCGCACTAAGCTGATCAATAAAGATTGGGAATTTTTAGAGCGCTTTTTAATACCTGGCGGCAGTTTTGAGTTTGAATTTTATCAAAAGCTTCTCGAACTGGATTTTGACCAGTTTCCAGCCGAGTATGCCGATACGGCCTACAGTCAGCTGCTGGAGGAAAGCATGAAAAGCTTTAAATCATCTCGCAATTTAGCAGGATTTGAGATGCTGTGCGATAATTATCTGATGGATCTGCTTAAAGAAACCAAATTTGCCATATTTGGTATCGAGCCGTTGGTTACCTATTTGTTAGCGAAAGAGCTGGAGATCAAAAATGTCCGGATTGTAATGGTAGGTAAAATAAATCAATTAGCACAAGATGTAATCAGGGAAAGGCTGAGGGAGACTTATGTATAAAATCGGTGTGATCGGTGATAAAGACAGCATTCTCGGCTTTAAGGCTATCGGGATGTCTGTATTCCCAGTCGAAGATTCGTCCGCAGCCAAAGCAGCCCTGGAACAACTAGCCCGGGATGATTATGCGGTGGTTTACATTACCGAACAGATGGCGCAGGAAATAGGCGATACGATTGATCTGTACAAAGATGCGATGGTGCCGGCAATCATCTTGATTCCCAGCAGTCAGGGTTCATTGGGCATTGGCATGCGCAATCTGAGAAGATCAGCTGAACGGGCGATTGGAGCAGATATTCTGTTTAGAGACGAGTAGGCGTAATATGGTGCGAAAGAGGGTAGGCGATTATGAGTCACGGAAGAATAGTCAAGGTATCAGGTCCCTTGGTTGTTGCCGAAGGCATGCAGGATGCCAATATGTTTGACGTGGTTCGTGTCAGCGATCAGCGTCTGATTGGTGAGGTTCTAGAGATGCGGGGCGATCGGGCCTCGATTCAGGTATACGAAGAAACTGCCGGCTTAGGACCGGGAGAGCCTGTATACACAACTGGGGCGCCACTAAGTGTCGAGCTTGGTCCTGGTTTAATCGGGACAATCTTCGATGGAATTCAGCGTCCTCTGGAGGCAATCCGGGAAATAGCTGGCAGCAACATTACTAGAGGGATCGATGTTCAAGCACTTGAGCGCGATAAACGCTGGAAGTTCGAACCGCTGGTTGAAGCTGGAACCAAGGTTCAAGCTGGGGATATCATCGGTAAAGTGCAGGAAACAGAGATTGTGGAGCACCGGATCATGGTACCGCACCGCTTATCTGGTACGATAGAGGAGATCTTTGCCGGTGAATTTACAGTTGAAGATACTGTAGCCAAGCTCCGGACTGAAAGCGGGGAATTGGTAGATCTAAAAATGATGCAGAAATGGCCGGTCAGGGTCGGCCGCCCCTATCGGGAGAAGCTGACACCTGATCAACCGCTGATTACCGGACAGCGGGTAATCGATACACTCTTTCCGATTGCCAAAGGTGGCGTGGCAGCTGTTCCGGGACCTTTTGGAAGCGGTAAGACATTAGTTCAGCATCAGCTGGCGAAATGGGCGGATGCTGATATCGTGGTGTATATCGGCTGTGGCGAGCGGGGCAATGAAATGACCGACGTATTGAATGAGTTCCCGCAGTTGAAGGACCCGCGCACTGGCGAGTCTTTGATGAAGCGAACTGTTTTGATTGCCAATACATCAGATATGCCGGTAGCAGCGAGGGAAGCTTCGATTTATACCGGAATTACCATTGCTGAGTATTTTCGGGATATGGGCTACAGTGTAGCGTTAATGGCTGATTCCACTTCCCGCTGGGCGGAAGCGCTGCGGGAAATGTCGGGACGCTTGGAAGAAATGCCTGGTGAAGAAGGTTACCCGGCGTACTTAAGCTCCCGCTTAGCCCAGTTTTATGAAAGGGCGGGAAGAGTAATCAGTCTGGGAACAGAAGGCAGGGAAGGAGCTTTAACTGCCATTGGCGCAGTTTCACCCCAGGGTGGAGACTTATCTGAGCCAGTAACCCAAGCTACCTTGCGGATTGTCAAAGTATTCTGGGGACTGGATTCAAGCTTGGCTTATCGCCGCCACTTCCCAGCAATCAATTGGTTGCGCAGTTATTCCCTTTACCTGGATCAGCTGGAGCAGTGGCAGGCTGAAAATATTGCCAGAGATTGGTCTAAACTGCGCCAGGATGTAATGCGGATTCTTCAAGAAGAAGCTGAACTTGAGGAGATTGTGCGCTTGGTGGGTATTGACTCGTTATCAGCTGTAGAGCGGGTTACCTTAGAGGCGGCAAAATCCATCAGGGAGGACTACCTCCATCAAAATGCTTTCCATGATGTGGATACCTATACATCCCTTAACAAACAGTATCGGATGCTGAAACTAATTATGGCGTTTTACTACAAAGGGTGCGAAGCAGTTGAAGCGGGAGTTTCGATTAATAAAATCTTTGCCATGCCGGTAAGGGAACGGATCGGACGGGCTAAGTATGTGCCAGAAGAACAAGTAGAACAAGTTTTTGCAGAAATCGAAGCAGAGCTTAACCAGCAGTTTGACGCACTGGTAGCAGAGGAGGTGGACTAGGATGTTGAAGGAATACAGAACCATTTCAGAAATTGCAGGTCCCTTGATGCTGGTCCAGAACGTTGAAGGCGTTAAGTATGAAGAACTGGGTGAAATTGAACTGCCCAATGGGGATATCCGTTTGTGCAAAGTATTAGAAGTTGACGAAGGCAATGCTTTAGTGCAGCTGTTTGAAAGCTCAGCTGGAATCAACGTTGCCCAAAGTAAAGTGCGGTTTCTCGGAAAGAGCATTGAGCTGCCGGTATCCATGGATATGCTGGGCAGGGTTTTTACCGGTTTAGGACGGCCTGCTGATGGTGGACCGGAGATTATTCCCGAAGCACGGTTAGATATTAATGGTGTCCCCATCAACCCTGCTGCCCGCGATTATCCGTCTGAGTTTATTCAAACCGGAGTTTCGGCGATTGATGGTTTGAACACTTTGGTGCGGGGGCAAAAACTGCCGATCTTTTCAGGAACAGGTCTGCCCCATGCCCAGCTGGCAGCGCAGATTGCCAGACAGGCGAAGGTTTTAGATGACCAGAGTAAGTTTGCGGTAGTGTTTGCTGCGATTGGGATTACCTTTGAAGAAGCTGATTTCTTTATCAGTGACTTTATCAGAACTGGGGCAATTGATCGGTCAGTAGTATTTATTAACTTAGCTGACGACCCTGCTATTGAGCGGATTTCAACACCCCGGATGGCACTGACTGCTGCGGAATACCTGGCCTTTGAAAAGGACATGCATGTTTTGGTTATCTTAACTGATATTACCAACTACGCTGAAGCCCTGCGGGAAGTTTCCGCGGCGAGAAAAGAAGTTCCTGGGCGCAGAGGTTATCCCGGTTATCTGTATACAGACTTAGCAACCATTTACGAAAGAGCTGGCTGCAAGAAGGACAGCAACGGCAGTATCACTTTAATTCCTATTTTAACTATGCCTGAGGATGATAAGACCCATCCGATCCCTGACTTAACTGGGTACATTACCGAGGGTCAGATTATTCTCAGCCGCGAGCTGCACCGGAAAGGTATTGAGCCGCCAATCGATGTTCTGCCATCCCTGTCCAGGTTGAAGGATAAAGGGATAGGCGCAGGTAAGACTCGAGAAGATCATGCCGATGTGATGAACCAGCTCTTTGCAGCTTATGCCACCGGTAAAGAAGCGAAGGAACTGGCAGTCATCCTTGGGGAAGCTGCTTTGACAGATATTGATAAGCTTTATGCTGAGTTTGCGGATCAGTTTGAAGCAAGGTATGTGTCCCAGGGATTCTATGAAGACCGTACTATTGAAGATACCCTGAAGTTGGGTTGGGAGCTGCTTTCAATCCTGCCCCGTGCTGAGCTTAAGCGGATTCGCGACGAATATCTGGATAAGTATCTCCCCAGCAGAGGAGAGGGTTAGATGGCTGTACTGAATGTAAATCCCAACCGGATGGAGCTGTCTAAGCTGAAGAAGCGGCTTGTTGTAGCCCGTCGCGGACATAAGCTCTTGAAAGATAAACGCGATGAATTGATGAAGATTTTCCTGGATGTGGTTAAGAAGAATAAGGAGCTGCGGGAAAAGGTTGAGAAACTTTTGGCCGAATCATACCAAAGTTTCTTAGTGGCAAGGGCAGTAATGTCTTCTGAGGTATTGGAAGCTGCCCTGATGGTTCCCAAACAAAGTGTGGAGTTAGATGTGGACACGGTTAACCTGATGAGTGTGACTGTGCCTAAGTTTCAGTATACAGAAATCAGCAGCGATGAGGAAAACATCTATCCTTATGGCTTTGCTGCTACATCCAGTGATTTAGACCGCTCGATGCAGATTTTGGCGTCAGTCTTACCTTTAATGCTGGAGCTGGCTGAGAGCGAGAAGACAGCTCAGTTGCTGGCTCAAGAGATCGAAAAAACCAGAAGACGGGTAAATGCCTTGGAATATGTGCTGATTCCTCAGCTTGAGGAAACTATTCGCTACATTACCATGAAGCTTGAAGAAAACGAGCGGGGTAATATTACCCGGTTAATGAAGGTTAAGGACATGATGCTGGAGCAGACTTATAAATATCGGGAGCGAATGAGAACGCCAAGTAGTTAACTAGTATATAAAAAATCACAGGCAGGTGTGCCTGTGATTTTTTGTGCGCCTGGCATGCTTATTGCGCCTAATAAAAGAAAATAAAATAAACAGCATCTAGCAGGAATTATCTATCATTTACAGAATAAAGCAGCAAATCGAGATGTGGACAGGAGTTTGGACCGTTGACCGATTATCAGTCCATAAGGCGAAGAGCAAATGAGCTAATTTACGTGCTATGGCTCTGGTGACAACATTTGGGTGCTTTCCTTGTGCCTTCTTGGTGTCGTAGTATTCTTTGAACTCTGGAATGAATTTTCTAGCAGAAATCGCGGCAAGCCAGAGGCTATGACGCAATACTGGCGAATTCCGTTTGGATATTCGATTGCGGGTTCCTCCAAACAGGCCTGATACTCTAATCGTGGCATCAATGCCTGCAAACGTTACCAGAGCTTTGGCATTTTTAAATCTAGTGATATCGCCAACCTCACCAATGATTGCGGCAGCCAAAACAGGTCCAATGCCCGGAATGGTTTCAGTTACATGTCTGTAGGGCGTTTCACCGGAGGATGCATTACTTCCATGACTTGATCGATTGCATCTTCGAAGCTCTTCTATGAACTCAAGGGAAGTCAACACTTTTCCGGACACTCTTTAAGCGACACCGGCCAAAGTTAGCTCAGTATGTTGGTTCAGCCATTCTAAAGGGCTAAGGTAGCCTAAGCGCTTTTGGACACGGCGAGTGTTATAAAAACCTTCTATATATGCAAAAATAGCTTGTCGGGCTTCTGCTCTGGTTTGGAAGTGGCGCCAATGAACAGCTTCTTTCTTAAGATTTGCGAAAAAACTTTCACTCCAGGAGTTATCTCCTGGTTTACCAACTCTGGAAAAGCTCTGTAAGATACCATTCTTCTTAAGCAGGTTGCCCACAGATTCTGCAGTATATTGGCTGCCGCGGTCACTGTGGAGTATACAACCAGCTGGTAGTCGCCAACGTTTAATCGCTTTTATGATGGTTTTTTCAACTATTTCGGCCTTCATGTTATTTGCCATAGTGTAGGCAAGAACCATACCGGATGACACGTCTCTTACTGTGCAGAGATACTCAAAACCTTCTGATGTTCGTATGTAGCTGATATCACTACTGATTACCTTGAATGGTTCTGTAATATCCAAGTTCCGAACCAGATTTGGATATCCTGGTCCGCGAGCTTTACGACTATCAGTTAATGAGCGCTGCCGACGGCGACGGTGAACCGATACAAGACCTAACCTTTCCACAATCCGCTTTACACGCTTATAAGATGCTGTATAGCCCATTCTTCTAAGGCATCCACAGATGCGGTCAATACCATAGGTCTTTTTACTTTTTTCAAAAATTCTTTTAATTATGTCGGCATATCCCTGTTCCCTCTTATCCCGTTCTTTTTTATTGGCCAACCAAGCGTAATAGGCACTAGTTGACACTTCGAGACAAGCGGCCCACTTTGTAACGGGATACTCGTGATTATTGCGAATGAGTTCATATTTTACTTCTGATTTTTCGCAAAGTAGGCCGCGGCTTTTTTTAACATTTCATTCTCCATCTTCAACTCAGCTAGTTCTAGCTGCATTTGTCGGAGCTTATCTTGCTGTTCAGCTACCTTGGTTTTATCACCGTTTTCGGTGTAGATTTTTCTCCAGCGATAAAGCAAGCTAGGATGAATACCGAGGTCTTCGCAGAATTCCTTTATGGTTTTGGTCGTGGCGTAACTGAGCTTAACCGCATTTTTGCGGAATTCCTCGTCATAACGTTGTCTGATTTTGGACATGATTAATCTCCTTTTTTCTTATAGTACTATCTTATCATCATGTCCGGAATTTTAACATAGACCCATCTTATATGCCGAAGATCAACCTGATCTACAAGAAATCAGTACTCTCGTTACGAGAGTACTGATTTTTTATGAGCTATTTCCCGACAGTCCCTTAGTACTTATTAAAAATGAATTTCATACCTTACTAGAATACTACTTTCTCTTCTATAAAGTCTTCAAAGCTATCAACCTCTTCAAAGACTACTTCTGTGTCCAAAGCCTCAAAGTGTTTCTTTCCGCATTGAATTTTACCGCTTTCTTTTAGCCTTAGAGAACCTTTATCGGTATCATGCTTAGTCTCCAACACGAAATAAAGCTTATCCTCGCCATCTGCATCAAGTAAGACAGCCCAATCAGGATTGTAACTACCTAATGGAGTTGGTATAGTAAACCAGCGTGGAAGCTTAGCATACAACTTAACTCTACTATTATTTTCAAAGCTTTTAGCAAAACGCTCCTCAGTTATACTGTCATATACCACATATTCATATAGTGACTTTTTACTTTCGATCATGTTTTTAGACAAGTAGCCCACCAGTTCTTCGGCTTCAAAGAGTTCTTGGGCGTAATATTCATCATCACCAATCTTAGTATATTTAATGCCATCAACAATCATATGTCTCATTTCAGCGGTTATAATCTGTGCTACCTGCTCCATATACCTCTGAGGATTCTTTTTAAATAAATGAAG
>JGI24714J26587_10002865_pt1 | contig 11136 bp, 16 predicted proteins | sample BioPla4DNA2_FD_26587 | JGI IMG/M metagenome (IMG submission 26587)
TGTGAACCCCTTCTTTTCTTTGAACTCGTCAATTCGTTTCAATAATTCTTTTGGATAACGCATATTCAAAACTTGCGACATTTTTTTAACCTCTTCTAATCGAAGCGAAAGTGGGAGTAGTTCAATAATGTGTGGACTTTAAGAAGACTTCTCAAAAAGCAAAAAAGAGACTTTTAATCAACGAAGAATTAGACAAATAAGTCATAAGGTGATATAAATTGTAGACAGTAAAAAATGAAAATAAGTACATTATTAGATAAGGAGCAGATGCATATGGGAGAAGCAATTGTAATTACATCAGGTAAGGGTGGGGTAGGGAAGACCACTACTACTGCCAACCTAGGAGCAGCCCTCGCATTAGAAGGGAAAAAAGTGGTTATGTTAGATGGTGATATAGGCCTTCGAAATTTAGATGTTGTTATGGGTATGGAGAACCGTGTTGTCTATACCATCATTGATGTTATAAAAGGAGTATGTGAACCCCAAAAAGCATTAATAAGATGTAAGAAAATTGATGGACTATATTTGCTTCCCGCAGCACAGACGGAAGATAAAACTGCTATTACTCCAGACCAAATGCGAGAAGTAGTTAATAAATTAAAGCAGGACTTTGATTATGTTCTAATAGACTGTCCAGCAGGGATTGAACAGGGTTTTCATAATGCCATTGCTGGAGCAGACAAGGCAATAGTTGTAACCATGCCTGAAGTGTCTGCTATAAGAGATGCTGATAGAGCGATAGGACTACTATTTGCTAGAGAAGGCGGACAGATTGAGCCTGTTTTAATTATCAACCGGATGAAAGAGGAGATGGCAAAGCGAGGGGATATGCTGAATGTGGAAGACACTATCGAAATATTGGGGTTGGATTTGTTAGGAGCAGTACCATATGATGATGAGATTGTCATATCCACCAACAAAGGTGAACCAGTGGTTACATATCCAACTTCGAAGGCAGCAAAGGAATACAGAAGTATAGCAAAACGGCTATTAGGCGAAGATATTCCTCATAAAGAAACTGAACCTGAAAGTGGGGGACTAATTTCACTATTTAAGAATATCTTTAAATTTGGTATACCGTCATTTAGCAACAGGTAGGAGTGATGCACAATGAAGTTTTTTATGTTTTTTAGTAAGGACAATAAAAAAAGCAAAGATATTGCAAAGGAGAGGTTGTTAAGAGCTTTAATGTCAGACCAGCTTAAAATATCACCTCAACTTTTAGAACAGATAAAAGAAGATATTGTAGGTGTTGTGTGCGGTTATTTCGAGGTGGATGAGAGTAAGATGGATAGTTTAGACCTTAATGTCACAAACATGGTAGTATCGGATGAAGATCTGTCCATGCTTATTTCTAAAATACCCGTACTTAAGCTAAAGCGGGAAAAGTTNGTTAATTCGTCAAGTTAACTAAAGGAGGGGAATCCTTTGTTAGAAAATGCTGTAGTTAAGTATGTGGCTGTTGTAAGCGAGAAATATAAAGATCTTCCTGAAAAGGAAAGAGCTAGAGCCATAAGGCATGATGCTATTTATACTAGTAAACCTATACCAAAAGGAGTAATGAAACCAGTAAGCAGGACAATTAGCTACTCGGGAGAAATCAAAGAATACATCACATATGCTATTGAACTGAAGGATATATTAACCCCAGAAGAGATAAAGGCTATTGAAGAAAGAGCACATCAAAAATATCTAGAATTAAAAGAACAACTTGAAGAAACAAAACCAAAGTTATTTACCTCCTTTAGTAGTACCACAGCTGATGGTTATTATAAATCCTAGGCCTAGGAACTTGTTATAGATATCATTTATCAATTAATAGCAAGGTAGAGTTCGTGGCTTTATGCAAACTCTACCTTTTGTTATATCTGAACAAACTTGAAACCCTAGTTTGGTCATGATACGAATTTAGTAGCATTTCATGACTATTATAAGTTTAAAAGCAGGCTGAAAAAGAAAGGAAGAAAAACTGTTACACATGCAGGCATTTATCCTTTGGATATTGCGAATATCTGGAGGAGAAAGAAGATTATCAAGCCATAAAAGAAGGTAATTTATTATTTAGTCGATATGCTAAAGACAAAATTAAAGAGGTACAGAAAGAATAAATAGAGTTAGGAGGATTCTAATGTCAGAAATATTATATCACTTGTCTAGGAATATATATTGGATTTTCTTGGTCATTTGCATAACCCAGTATTTTTGGTTCAATAGAGACTATCTATTTGATAAGGATTATTATAAAGATGCAGTCAAAACAAGCGACTTTTGGCTTGATATAGCTATTATAGTATTCGTGCCTATTTTGGGTGTCCTGAACATAGTAGCTTATTAAGAAGCGAACGAGAAGACCCATTCCTTTAGGGATGGGATGAAAGCAAGCTATAAAAAAGAGGGATTACTCCCTCTCTGATTCATATTTTTCTATAACTAGTCTCATTCCTTCTTCAATTAGTTTTCCATATTTCATGTTTTTTTCGACTGCTAATAATTTAATTTTTTTTAACAATTCTGCGTCTACAGTTGTATGCAATTCTGCACGATTTTTTTTGAGTCGTGCCATTTTCATCACCTCCTATTCCATATTATCATGTCGTTGACGACATTTCAAGTATATGTTATAATGTCGTTAAAGACATAAAAAGGAGGTGAATGTAGATGCATAAAGCATTTAAGTTTCGGATCTATCCCACAAAAGAACAANTTGAATTAATCAATAAGACATTTGGTTGTAGTCGNTTTGTGTTCAACTATTTTCTCGTCAAATGGGATGAAGCATATGAACAAACAGGAAAAGGATTGAGTTATAATGCTTGTGCAAAACAATTAACTCAATTAAAAAAAGAGCTTTCATGGTTAAAAGAAGTGGATGCCACTGCATTACAAAATTCATTAAAACGTTTAGATAATGCATTCAAGCGATTTTTTGAAAAGCAGAATAATAAACCAAAATTCAAAAGTAAAAGAAATCCTGTACAATCTTACACTAGTCAATGTAATTATTCGAGTAGTAGACCGACTATTGAAGTTATTGATAATAAAATTAAACTGCCAAAGTTGGGATGGGTGAAATTTACAAAATCAAGAGAAGTAAAAGGGAAAATTCTTTCCGCTACGATTCGTCGTAATCCAACAGGAAAATATTTTGTATCCATTCTTTGTGAAACTGAAATTAATTCTTTGCCTACGTCAGAAAAAGCAATCGGTATTGATCTTGGTTTAAAAGACTTTGTAATTCTTTCTACGGGAGAAAAGATTAGCGCTCCGAAATATTTTAGAAAATATGAAAAACAATTAGTTAAATGGCAACGCATTCTTTCTCGTCGCAAATATGGCGGAAGCAATTGGAACAAAGCACGCTTAAAAGTTGCAACAATCCATGAGAAGATTGTAAATGCAAGACGAGATTTTCTGCATAAACTATCCACCAAACTGATTTACGAAAACCAAGTGATCTGTTTGGAGGACTTGCAAGTAAAAAATATGGTGAAAAATCACCATTTAGCGAAATCCATTGTAGATGCGTCTTGGTCTGAATTTGTTTCTATGTTAGAGTACAAAGCTAATTGGCATGGTAGAGTTGTTGTAAAAATAGGTAAAACATTTCCTTCGTCTCAACTTTGTTCTGAATGTGGATACCGAAATAAAGAAGTAAAAAAATTAAATCTACGTGAATGGATATGTCCAAATTGTGGAGCGCACCATGACCGAGACGTAAACGCAGCAGTAAATATTTTGCAAGAAGGTATGAGACTTTTCACCGTCGGGCAGACGGGGTGAGCTTGGTCAACATCCTGTCAATGGGCAGGAATTCCCAAGAATCCCCTGATTTTAGTCATGGGGAGTGTCAAGATAAAGAGCATTATCCAGAATTCCTATATTTCGGAGATATCCCGATAAAATCAGACGGCGAAGAGGCGTATTCAACAGGCAGATGCTAAAAAAGTATCTGCTTTTGTTTTCAAAGCAGTAAAATTTGATATAACCAGATACACATGGTATTTATTAGGTAACTCATAGCTATATTTTTGTATTTAATGAAGGAAAAGAATAGGAGGATTTTGGATGACTAAACGCAATGAGAAAGATGTCTCTATGTCTAGGGATGAGTTTAATAAGTATGTTGCTACTGCATTAATGAGTGGGAGTAAAAAAATAGCATATTGCAAAATAGAAGGAAACAACTTTTATGGAGGTATGACAGATTCTCTTGAAGACGCACTAGAAAAATGTAGAGAGTATTACAAAGAGAATTCAGATGCAGACTTATGTATCGGAGATTATACCGGAGCAGTAACAATATGGGACACCAAAGATATTCTATACGAACTTGGTTATATNACCCAGGATGAATACAATTCCTATCTAATGGAGCAAGAAGCTATTGTTTAAGGAGGAAATGAGAATGAGAAGATTGATAGCTTTCGTGTTGGTGATTGGAATTCTTTTCTTTATTGGATGTAGTATAGAATCTGAAGCATATGATGAGGGAGCATTTGAACTTATTTCGAAGGAAAACCTTGCTGGTTCAGCAGATGACAAACTCATAGTTGTTAGGCATAAAGAGACTGGAAAGCGGTTTGTGATTTACCAAGGATATAAAAAAGGCGGGATACAACCGCTTGATTAAGAGAGGGGAATTAAAGGATAGGGGGATAAAAATGAACAAATTGAATGAAAAGCTAGCTAAATTAACAGTAGAGTATAATACCCTAAATGCAAGATATGAAGAAGTTGTAGGAGAGATTGAGGATCTTGAGTGTGAGAAGACAGCACTTGAAGCGGACTTAAATTCCATTGAAGAGGAGATTGAATCCATAAAAAAACAGTTACTAGAAAATACACAAGACATCAAAGATCCTTTTGAATCAGATTTCAGGAAAGCATCACGCTTTGCAAGTAAAGATATTGGATATAGCGGAGTGTTAGAAAATGTAATTATAACCAATCGTGAGATCATGGCTTGTGATGGATTTAAAGGTATAGCTATACGTAGTAGCAATATCCCTGACAAGCTAAAGAACACTATGATTAAATGGGATGTGTTCTATGATTTTGAAAAACATACACAAAAGGTTACAGAAGAAAATAAGTTAGCCCTTAAACAACTAATTAATGAAACTAAAGAAAGTGCGAAACATGTTATAAAGGTTTCAAAGAACAATTTTGATGATGTTTTCAGACCAATATATGTCAAGCTACCTAGATATGAGATTCTGCTATTGTCTTATAAGGGAATATATATTGGACTTCAAAAAGACTATATAAGTTTGCTATTTAGATGTATGGAAGATGATGATTTTGATGTATACATCAACAGCAGTGATACAGCAGTAGTTTTTGAAAAACCAGATACATCTATCATTATTTTGCCAGTAAGAATGCATGAGAGTCAGGTAACAAATATTATAATGAGAGGAGAAGGCTAATGATTAAAATAGAGAATATAGATGACTTAATGAGACACCTTGATGAACTCCCTTCATGGGTAGTTGGGGATATTAATAGAAGAATAAGTGATTGGTTGAGTTCCGGAGGGAAGCCAGATGATCCATATATAAAACAGCAATATAAATTTGCTGAAAATGTTATAAATGTACAGCGCAGGGAAAATCAGGCGAGGAAGAAGAAAGTATAGAACCATACAACCAATATATTGCATCAATAGATAAGGGTAGATGTATGGATTGTGGTACTAAAGATATTATGATTGGCTTTGATGAAAAAGGGGAGAGGATAAAAAGATGCTTGCGCTGCGGTAAGACATACTATATATAAGTACAAAAAAGGCGATAGTTTTACTATCGCCTTTGTTATGCTTTTGATAATAGTATTATTTGTTGTATTTAGCCGCTTCTTTTATGGCTGCTTGATGACTTGCATCCACCTGCTTGGTGCCATGGGTTTTGCTGTTAACGAAATGTATACAAAAATGTCCGTCTGCACCATTTCCTTTTACTGCATCTAGGTTTTGTCCATATCCATAACCGCCACTTCTGTTATTAACATAAACATTAGCGGGTTTAGAATCTACACCAGCATGAAACATTCCATTTGCAGATGCAGCAAGTCTTCGATCCCCGATAACTAAAATGATTGGCCGTCTAGCCCAGTAGTTTGTTGATTTGCCAACTGTTTCGTACTTACGCCAGATACTTCTCATAGTATCAGCATCTTCTTTGGTTAATGGTTCGGTATCTGCGTGTAGAGAGCCGTATGTACGCTTAACCTTGTATGATATACCAGTACGAGTATCAATAACAGTAGCTACTGTTCCAATAGAAAATACCTTGTTGGCATCTTTCCAGTCCAATACTTCAATTGGGGATTGTTTAGGTGTTTCATCTTTCTTTTCATTAGCTTTATCCTGGGTTTTGGGTGCTTCTTGTTTTTCTTTTTCTGCCTTATTTTGGCTGGTTTTAGTATCCGTCTCTTGTTTTCCTGTGGTATCAGGTTCCGCATCCTTTATAGTAACATTAATAGTGTTTTGATTACTAGGAATAATGAGCTTTTGGTTTACATAGATAAGAGAACCGTTTTTGATATTATTTACCTCTACAAGTTTAGTAATAGGGACTTTGAACTGTTGGGATATCTTCCACAGGGAATCACCACGTTTGACGATATATTCCTGTCCGGTTCCATTTTCTGTGGTTTTAGATCTATCTACATCACCACGGGAAGTAGGTGTGTTGGCATCATCACGTTCTACTGCTAAAGCAGTCCATGTCTGTGGTCCCGCAATCCCATCAACTTTTAAACCTTTTGCTTTCTGAAAGTCTATTACTGCCTTTCTAGTAATCTCGCCAAAATATCCTGTTGCAGTATGATAATTAAAATACCCATCTTGAGAGAGTAGTTCTTGAAGTAACTTTACATCCTCTCCACGCATACCCATACGCATATTCCTAGTTAGTTTGAATGTTGTTTCTACTATAGTATTAGCTGCATTAGCTAAAGCAGAATGGGAGAGAAACGGCGATACGATAACGAAACAAGAAAGTATAAGCACAATACCCATGGATTTATATCTCCGTGCTGCCTTTTCCGTTAATCTGTATCTATACTTTCGCTTCAAAATACCATCTCCTTTATTAACAACATTTGTTTAGCTTGTATTGATACTAAAGTGATTCTCACAAGCTAGGCGGTATTGTAACAGAAAAAGCACAAATAAACAAATAAATTTGTAATAAAAGCGTAATATTTGAAAAGTCGGACAATGGCGGAAATAATGGACATTAGCTAATGAAAGTGCTATAATGACCAAAATTTCAAAGGAGGCGATATAAATGAAAAATCTTCGTAAAGTTTTTAAAGACTATACGAGCGATGAATATAGATTTAAAAACCCAGCTAGGAGCAATGAGAGTGAGGATTTGCCTGAAACCATAGAATTGGCAAGACAGATAGAAGAGAAAACTAGCTTTAAAGAAGATAGGAAACCAGTAAAGGTTAGGTTATATAGCCTCTTTGGACTTCCGTTTAAGGGGGGTAAGTTTTTCTGTAAATATTATTGGTGTTTAGAACACAAGAAAACAGCACCTTTAATGATAGGGAGAGATGCAGTTTCGTTAAGTGTTTATATAGATTACAACCAGACAGACAAAAAACAGCGAAAAGAGATAGTAAAAGACGTACTCGAATCCATCAATAGTATCTTGGAGGAGAATTAATATGGGAGGTGTGAAATGGAACTCCTAAAAAAGTTACAAGTCATCCTTAAAGAAAGTACCTTGGTGTTAGGTGTCTTGGCATTGGTGGGATTTGGTATGCTTGGATTATCTATAACCCAGCTAGAAAGGGGAAGTAAAGCAGAAACCACATCTATGATTTCAGCAGAAAGTAGCACATTGATGTCAGCACAAGAATCAGATTCAGAAACAGATAAATCAAAGGGGAAATCAAGCAAAGATGAGACAGTTGAGAAGATGCTGGCTGTTGATGTATTTGCCAATAGCCTCATAGGGTTTTGTATGAATATAAAAGATACAAATTTCCTAGCCCTCAATTGGGTTAGCAACGGCGGAAACGGAGATTTCGATAAAGAATATTATTTCAAAGTACAGCTTGAAGCAAAAACAAACATAGAAAAAATTCAGCAAAGCCTAGAAAGCATTTCAGGACACATTGAGGATAGTCAAGAATTCACCCAATTTGCAGAAGAAATTCAAACATGGCTAACAGAGATAGAACCATTAATAGAAAAAGCACAAAGTGATTTTCAGACCTTTTCAAGTACCAAAGATCCAGAAGTACAAAAGAGACTAATTGATAGGTATGTTGAAATCATATCCCAATGTCAGGAAAAAGAGATCCAGACTATAAAGAATAAAAACGAATATTTTAATTTTATAACCAACTAACAGGTAAAGAAGGGAGGAAGAGTAGTAATGGAGCTTTATGAATATAAAAAAAGTAGTACATTACCTGTATTGGTCTTATTAGGAATAATAGCCATAGTAGGGAGCTATTTTCTTTACATGAACATTGAGAATAACGGATATGTAGCTCTCGGAATTCTTGGATTGTTATTACTCGAAGGTGTNGCCTATATATATGCTTGTTCAAGATTAATACCTAAATTTCACAGAAAGATATATGTAGATATGCAAGGGATAAAGTTCTGTAATAATAATGATGAAACTCTGATTGAGATAGAATGGCCAAACATACTTTTCATCTATAGAGAGCGCGAGATACGTGGAAGAAAAGCGATATTTAACCATTATATTGTTCTAGACGATGGACTATTTGAGATACCAAAACGTTTAGCAGAGTATGATAAGTTTGTTAAGATGCTCAAAGATCGCTATCTGGAGAATTGTCGTTTTATTGATGGAGATAGGAAAGGGGTGCCAGCAAAAGATATTGATGCACTCCGAGAGATGTTTAATGCAACATTCCCATCTACAATAGAGGCAGTTCAGGTTTTTTATGGCGATAATAAAACCGCACCAAAAAAGATTAAGAGTCAGCTATTGCCAGAGAATAAGCAGTATAACCATGGCAAATCTCAAGTTGTATTAGATATACAAAGAGGTATCTCATTTGATAGGTATAATATGGTCGGACAAAAGGAGAGCAAAACAATATTCTGGGGACCTGATGTAAAACTCTATGAATATACCAGCGATACAGAACAGCGCGCATACTATGTTATTTCTAGGGATGACTATATTAGAATCCCATTTACTTTAGAGAGATACCACATCTTAATAGGCATACTGGTAAAGATATTCAAACATAACAATCTCTTTATAGAAAGTACCGAGCTACCAAAATTACCAACACTAGGAGGGATGTATAATGAATCCATCGAGCAAAGTGACGATTCTTCAGGACAACCAAGTGAAGATTAAAGGAAGAGTTAATAGAGTATTAAGTGAAGTAATAGATATAGATATATTAAAAGAAAAAGCCGAACTTGATCCCCAGAAGGAAGTCGTTGTTGAGGTTTATGGCTATGATGCACTTGAAACATATATAGGACATACAGAAAACTATATACCCAATATGCTTATGAAAATTAGGCTGAACCAATTTATTCGAAAAAGAAATCTATTAGAAGAATTATGGATACCAAGTGAGATTCACACAGAGATTAGATTGCTCCAAGCGGACACTAGGTTTATCCCGCTTCATCATAAGGGAATAGAGGTGGAGATATTAGAGGTTGGCACAAGAGGTTTAAAGGTAAGAACGACTGAAGCTATCCCTGAAAACACAACCTTGTTTTTAAATCTTCCTATTGGTGACGAGTTTTGTTATTGTAGTTTGCGGATAGAACGCCCAAACTACCAAGGGGATAATCACGTAATACTTGCTTATCATGAAATGGATAACAAAACTCTTGAGAGAATAAGGCATGAGCTATATGCAATAGAAAATAGGCAAGCGATAGAAAATGCCAATGCTGCAGATGAGGTAAAAGAGTATGATACAAATATTATAGAGAATAATGAGGTCTCATTAGCTATTGAAGAAACTCCATTCGATAATATGGAAGTGGTTAATAACGAACAGGAAGTAGTCAGCTTTATACCAGAGCAACATAACCCGGTTGTGTCCGAAAAAACACATGATCTAGGTGTGGAAGCAAACGATACTGGCTACATAAATGAACCTGTAGCAAATACGGGACCGCAGATGGTTATAATACCTGAACTTGAAGCACTAATAAGGGGGAATGCACAAGAAAATATGAATCAAGTTCCTGAAAATACCCCAGACAACAACCATGAAGTGGCAACGGTGGAAGAACCCATGCAAGAAACCTCAATAGAGTCAAACAACTTTAATATTCCTTTGTTTAGTGAGATAAAAAATGACTCCTTTACTTTACAAGAGACTAATGAGAAAGTTGAACCAGAACAAGAGAATTTAAAACCTATTTCAAATCCTCAAAAGGAAGAAACAAAGCCTACTAATACCGGTCCAGAAAATATGGAAATGGAACAGGATAAGGCCAAAATGAAGAAAAACAGAAGAAAGTGGTTTGGTAATAAGAAGTAGATATATATGGCAGGAGAGAAAAACTCCTGCCTTCATTTTTTAGGAAAAACTTGATGGTGTGCGATGTCTTTGATATATCATGTACATCAACAAAAAGGAGGAAGGACATTTCGATGTATAAAGCAGGAGACATTATAAGATTGAAGGATAAAAATGTAGTAAGAGTTGGAAGAGAAAAATTTAGGAAGGAGGATGTAGAGGGGGTAATATATGTACAGAAAGAAGATACTTTTATATTCTCAAGTCTGCGTAAGGATGATGTATTAAAACTACATGACGGTCTTGCGCAAGTTATAGAAGAGGGTTTTGAATCTATCAAGGTAAGATATATTAATTATGATCCACTAGAATCTATGGTAGTGGAGATAACGAACCCTTTAGACATAGTAGAGTATGTCGCTTTTAACCCGGGAGACCAGATTCTAACATGGTTTGGTACAGCCGTTGTAGCATCTCCGGGGCTAAAAGACGGAAAAGTAAAAATAAAAACGCATACAGATGCAGATTACTTGTATGAAATAAACGAAGTCTCTCTAGAGGAGATTGAAGATGTAATATCTTGTGAATTGTTCCAGGATAAAAAGATAGCATAAGGCAAATTAAATTTTTAAGATGGACAGA
>JGI24714J26587_10002867_pt1 | contig 11131 bp, 12 predicted proteins | sample BioPla4DNA2_FD_26587 | JGI IMG/M metagenome (IMG submission 26587)
GATCCTGAACTGGTGAGAAACATATTAGAAACAGAATTAAATTTTATCGAAGAAAGGCACGAAGAAGCACAAGGAGTTTTTGAAACCATGGCTTCCTTAGCTCCAGGCTTTGGAATGATTGGTACTTTAATTGGTCTTATTAACATGCTAAGAAAGTTAGATGACCCTTCTTCAATAGGACCAAGTATGTCGGTAGCCTTGGTTACAACCTTTTATGGTTCCCTTTTAGCCAACCTGTTCTTTAGTCCAATGGCCACCAAGTTAAAGTATAAGAGCAGAAGGGAGATGTTATTAAAAGAGATAATGTTGGAAGGAATGCTGTCAATTCAAGCAGGCGAAAATCCTCGAATTATTGGAGAGAAGCTTAAGGCATTCTTACCTCCTAAAGATAGGATTATGGAAGAGGAAGATTCAATGGAAGGGAATGAACAGCAATGGCAAGGAGAAAATCCCCTAAGCAGAAGCAGGGAGGAAATGAGTGGTTAACTACCTACGGTGATATGGTTACGCTTTTATTGACATTTTTCGTTCTGCTATTCTCCTTTTCGACCATAGATGCTCAAAAATGGCAAAGCCTGGTTTATGCTTTAACTGGTGNAGGAAGTGGAATATTGGAAGGCGGAAGCAACATAAACAATTCTTCCGATGTTGGCGATGAGATGAACATAGATGATATTTTTGAGTTAATACCAAGGAATAATGAAGATTATAAAGAAATAGGACAAGATGAAAGTATTGAACTTGAAGATAGTGATGAATTCGTTANGTTATATATATCAATAGGAAAGTTTTTAGATGAAAAAGGCATACCGGGGGAGGTAAAAATCTCTGAAGCCCATACCGAGATTCTGCTTAGATTTAAGGACTCAGTCCTCTTTGATACAGGTGAGGCAGAAATAAAGGACGAGGCCAAAGAAATTTTAAAGGGTATTAGCCAAGTGCTAAAAGAGTTTGATGATCAAATAGATATGGTAAGAGTAGATGGCCATGCAGATATTCGTCCTATTAATACAAGATTATACCCTACTAACTGGGAACTGTCTGCAAAACGAGCAGTTAATGTAGTAAGGTATTTTAGTGAAAAACAAGGAATGGAACCGTCAAAGNTATCAGCTGCAGCTTATGGAGAACATCATCCCATAGATGATAGAAAGACAGCTGAAGGCTTGGCAAGAAATCGAAGAGTGGAAATATTTATTGTTAGAGTAATGGAACCTGCTGAAACAGTTGAACCAGAACAATAATTACATTAAGTAAGGGGTAGCAGTGAACTATGAAAAGGATAGCTATTATCACTATAATAATTTTATTGATACTAGCAGTAGGTATTGGAACTGCTATTATATATATTCTCGTTTCACCAAATTTGGACAAAAAAGATAATGTAAGTTATATATACAGCACAGGCGAAAGCTTCTTAACTAACTTGAAGGATGGTAGCCATTATGTAAAAGCGGATATACTTATAGAAGTACCTGACAAAGAGACCCTAAAGATTTTAGAACAGAATAATTACAAAATACGAGATGAAATTATAGANATTCTTGGGGATATTGATCAAGAGGATATAAAAGATANAGATTTTAAGAAAAATTTAAGAAATAAACTCAAAGAGGATTTACAAAATCTCTTAAATATTGATAAAATAAAGGGTATATACTTTAATGAATTTATAATACAATGAGCTTAGGGCAACCAAGGGGAAGGGGGGATGACAATGGCAGAAATCTTGTCTCAGTCTGAAATAGACGAGCTATTGAATGCACTAAGTTCCGGAGAATTTAACGTTACAGATATTCAAAAAGAAACAGAGGAAAAGAAAGTAAGAATTTATGACTTTCGTAGACCTAATAAATTCGCCAAGGATCAATTAAGGACTATGGAAGTAATATATGAGAACTATTCTAGACTTGTGTCATCTTATTTATCAGGTATTTTAAGAACTTTCTGCCAAGCAGAAGTCATATCTGTAGAGCCTCAAACTTATTATGAATTTATCAACTCTTTGCCTGAGCCGGTGGTATTAGGTATCATAGACTTTAGACCCCTAGATGGTTCTGCTATTATGGAAATTTCCCCTGATATAGCATTTTCCATTATAGATAAATTATTAGGTGGTCCCGGTGGTGCAATTCATCTAAGCAAAACCAGAAACTTTACCGAGATAGAAATTAGTCTCATTGAGCAAGTTGTACATCAATTAGTATCCTTGATGGACGAGCCCTGGGCTAATGTTATCGATACTAATTTTAAACTGGAGAAGATTGAAACCAATCCACAATTTGCTCAGATTATATCTCCCAATGAGACAATTGCAATTATTACTATGAATCTTAGTATTGGTGATATAGAAGGGATAGTGAATATATGTATTCCCCATATAGTAATTGAGCCTATTACCGATCAGTTGAGCACTAAATATTGGTTTTCTTCTCAATCTGAGAAGAATGCTGCTGATGCTAAATCTGATTTATTAGCAAGTAAAATAAAAAGAGCTATTGTAGATATAAAAGCAGTAATAGGTACTGCGCAAATTACTGTGAGAGATTTTATTGGACTACAAAAAGGAGATGTTATTAAGCTAAACAAAAAAGCAGGAGAGGAGATATCACTGGTGATAGGTGGCATAGAAAAATTCAGAGGAATAATTGGCATAAAGAGTAATAAATATGCAGTTCAAATAACTCAACTGAAAGGAGGGGAGACAGAAGATGAATGAACTACTTTCACAGGAGGAAATAGATGCCCTACTAAAAGGGAATTTTGATAATGATGAAGATGATAACAGCTCTCATAGTGAAGAGTTGACTGAAGAAGAGATGGATGCTTTAGGTGAAATTGGGAATATTAGTATGGGTACTGCTGCAACGACTTTATATACCCTGCTTGGCCATAAGGTAACAATAACCACACCTGAGGTCACAGTAACGTCTTTGGCTGAGCTAGCATTGCAGTATTCCATACCTTTTGTCGCTGTGGAAATCCAATATACTGAAGGATTAGAAGGCAATAATTTATTGATTATGAAAGAAGATGACGTAAAGGTAATAACCGATCTTTTGATGGGTGGAGATGGAACAAATATTGAAGGGGAGTTAAACGAGCTGCAATTGAGTGCTATTAGTGAGGTTATGAATCAAATGATGGGTTCAGCTGCCACTTCCCTTGCATCTATGTTTGGTAAGGATATAGGAATTTCCCCTCCCAATGTATCTACTATTAACTTTGAACATGAAAAACCAAATAGTAAATTTGATTCTGATGATCCTATTGTAAAGGTTAATTTTAGAATGGAAATACCAGGAATACTTGATAGCTATATTATGCAATTAATACCTGCCCAATTCGCTAGAGATATGGTAAGAACTTTAATGTATGGTGAAGATGACCACAAACGTCAAATTACTAGTGACCAAACAGTTGATTCACAACAAAAAGAACAACTATCAACTGGTCAACCATTCTCTGATCAACAAGCGGCTATTCAAGGGCATGGCGCGGCTCACAGCCATGAATTCACGGACAAAAATGCCTATACTCAAGGCAGTATTGAGGAAACAGCAGCGGTAGGAGTGCAGCCTGTAGTCTTCCAACCCTTGGAGGAAACGCCGGTGGATCATCAAAGAAGTAATATAGATCTTATATTGGATGTTCCATTACAAATATCTGTTGAGCTTGGTAGAACCCAAAAGAAGATACAAGATATTTTAGAACTTAATTCAGGTTCTATAATAGAGCTAGATAAACTGGCTGGAGAGCCGGTAGATATTCTAGTCAATGGTAAAATAATAGCAAAAGGCGAGGTAGTAGTAATAGACGATAATTTTGGAGTGAGAATAACAGATATAGTTAGTCCATCAAATAGAATATCTAATTTAAGATAATCATCAAAATGGAAAGGTAGGTATGATCAATGAGCAAAAGAATTCTTGTTGTAGATGACGCAGCTTTTATGAGAATGATGATGAAAGATATACTGACAAAGAATGGATATACTGTAGTAGGAGAGGCTGAAAATGGCGCAAAGGCTATAGAAAAGTACAAAGAATTAAAGCCTGATTTGGTTATAATGGACATAACCATGCCTGAAGTTGATGGTATCCAGGCAGTAAAGGGTATAAAACAGATAGACGAGAATGCTAATATCATAATGTGTTCAGCTATGGGACAGCAAGCCATGGTTATAGAATCAATACAGGCTGGGGCTAAAGATTTTATAGTAAAACCTTTTCAAGCAGAAAGAGTACTGGAAGCAGTAAGGAAAGTGTTGATGTAATGAAAGAATTTCTCTATATATCCTTACTTATAATGGGATTTATAGTTGTACTTTTGGCTGCCTATTACTTTACTAAATTTATAGGTTCTAAGATGTCCTATTCCAATACTAATAAACATATTAAAGTGCTGGATAGGGTATTTTTAGGTAATGATAAATCCATCTGCATTATTCAAATAGGAAATAGGTTTTTTGTGATTGGTATTACCAATCATCATATTGAACTTATTAGCGAATTGAATGAGGCGGAAGTAGTGCCTATATCTGATGATAATAGTGGTTCCTTTAGCAATATCTTCGAGACGTATATGAATAAGTTAGTCAATAGAGATAAGGATAAAGGCCAAGGTATGAATAGGATTCAGCAGGCATTGTATAGCTCATTAAAAAAACAGAACACTAAGACAAATTTATAGGGAAAAATCGGGGTTGGTTTTATTGAAGAAAAAATTAATAATGAAAATATGCTTTTGCCTAGTTGTAATGACAGGAATAATGATTATTAACTCGCCTTATTCTTTAGCTCAAGTTGATACACCTATAAATTTAGGTATACGATTGGAAGGGACCGGCCCGTCTGGAGAACCACTAAATGGCTTTGAAATCCTATTTTTACTAACTGTTCTGACCTTGGCTCCCTCAATTTTAATAATGATGACATCCTTTACCAGGATAATTATTGTTCTATCCTTTACTAGAAATGCCTTAGGGACTCAGCAAATGCCGCCTAATCAGGTATTAATTGGACTAGCCTTATTCTTGACTTTTTTCCTTATGTCACCTATAGGAGCAGAGATCAATGAAAATGCTATACAACCTTACCTATCAGGGCAGATGGATCAGGAACAGTTTTTGGAAGAGGCTATGAGGCCTGTTAGAGAGTTTATGTTTAAACAGACACGGGAAAAGGATTTAGAGTTATTTGTTAATCTATCAGGTATGGAGTATCCAAATACTTTAGAGGATGTACCAAATAACGTTTTGATACCCTCCTTTATTATTAGCGAGCTAAAGACTGCCTTTCAGATAGGTTTTTTGATCTATGTTCCCTTTATCATAGTCGATATGGTGGTAGCCAGCACTTTAATGTCCATGGGAATGATGATGTTGCCGCCTGTTATGATATCGCTACCTTTTAAAATCCTTTTGTTTATAATGGTGGATGGCTGGAATTTAGTAATCAAAACCTTGATTACTGGTTTTAGATAAGAATAGGAGTGACAAATATGAGTGAGGGTCAAATTATTGGTATTGCCCAACAAGCTATATATACCGGTATCATTATAGCGGCTCCCATGTTGGGATTTGGCTTGATAGTGGGATTAATAGTTGCAATATTTCAAGCTACAACACAGATTAATGAACAAACTTTGGTTTTCATTCCTAAAATTTTGGCGGTAGCAATTGCATTGCTAATATTTGGGCCTTGGATTATCAAGACAATGACTGAGTTTACAACTAATTTATATAACTCTATAAATACATTAACTGGGTTGTGATATATAAATGAATATCCTAGGGTTTCAAGTTTTTGTGCTGGTGTTAGTTCGCATGACCGGACTCTTTCTAATGTCCCCAGTCTTTGGAAGACAGAGTATACCTAGCTATCTCAAATGGGGTTTGTCATTACTCTTAGCTTATATTGTATTTAGCAACAGGTTTTTAGATAGCCAGTTAGGATTTCAGTCTTTTCTTGAATTTGGAGTATTGATTTTAAGGGAAATTTTAATTGGCTTTACAATAGGTTTTATAACCACTATATTCTTTTCGGCAATATGGACAGCAGGACAGCTAATAGACACTCAAATTGGTTTTGGCATGGTTAACGTTATTGATCCTCAAAGCAGCATACAGGTTCCACTTATGGGCAACTTTAAAAATATCCTTGCCCTATTGCTGTTTTTTGTTTTAGACGGGCACCATACATTAATAAAAATAATATCCTTCAGCTACGATATTGTACCTTTAGGAGAAGGGAAAGTAACCCAGGAGTTAGCTAATTTGATGGTCAAGTTTTTTGCAAACTCCTTTATTTTAGCTGTAAAAATAGCATTGCCAATAATTTCCATAACTTTTCTGTCTGAGGTAGCTTTTGGTATACTAGTAAGAACAGTTCCCCAGATGAATGTATTTATTGTGGGCATTCCTATTAAGATTTTTATAGGACTTATTGCTATTTTAATATTTTTACCATTATATATTAACTCTCTAAAGGGAGTCTACGATGGAATGTTTAACGATATTGGTAAAGCTTTGAGGGGAATGATGCTTGAGTGATTCATACCATTAAAGTAATAGATCTTCAACTATTTGCAGGTGAAAAAACCGAAAAAGCTACTTTAAAGAAACGACGGGATGCAAGGGAAAGAGGACATGTTTTTCGTAGTGTAGAAGTAAACTCTGCTATAGTCCTATTAGCTGCATTTGCTGCTTTGAAAATTTTGTTTCCAACTATGCTAGACAATATAAAGAAAGCATATATTGGATTTTTTAATGGAAGTATTTCTATCCAGCAAGTATATTCATATGAGGGGCTTAGAAAGTTGGGAATGAATATAGGATGGTTGATAATAGCAACTGTAGGCCCGTTTATGTTGATTGTTATGGCAGCCGGTCTAATAGCCAACTATGTACAGGTGGGATTTTTATTCACCACTAAAACAATTACTCCAAAGTTTAACAGAATTAACCCATTAGAAGGATTTAAAAGAATTTTTTCCAAGAGATCTCTAGTTGAGTTAGCTAAATCAATAATAAAACTAGCTATTATTGGAAGTATAGTGTATACTGAGATTAAAAATAGTTTTGGACAAATTAACCTTTGGTACTCAGCAGACATTATAAAAAGCGTTTCCTTAATATTAAATAATGCTTATGATATTGCAATAAAGATTGCTGTAGTTTTGCTTGTATTTTCTGTATTTGACTTTGGTTATCAGTGGTGGCAATATGAAATTGACTTAATGATGACCAAGCAGGAGGTCAAGGAAGAATACAAATTAATGGAAGGAGACCCACAGGTTCGTTCTCGTATTAGAAGCAAGCAAAGAGAGCTGGGTATGCGTAGGATGATGCAGGAAATTCCAAAAGCGGATGTAGTTATTACCAATCCCATTCATTATGCTGTAGCCCTGAAATATGATCCCGACAGGGATAACGCTCCTGTAGTTGTTGCGAAAGGCAAGGATTATCTGGCTCTCAAAATTAAAGAAATTGCACAAAAACATAATGTAGTTATAACTGAAAATAAACCTTTGGCCCATGCCTTATACAATTCAACAGAGGTGGGACAAGAGATTCCTCCGGAGCTTTTCCAAGCTGTTGCTGAGGTGCTTGCCTTTGTATATGAGCTAAAGGGAAAGACTATATAATTTAAAGGAAATTTACTACCTAAAGGAGGGGTTTAGGGTTGAGGCTGAAATTTGCAGATAGTCTATTAGCATTTATAATTATAGCAATTGTATTATTAATCATTTTTCCATTAAACGAAGCAGTACTGGACGTATTGCTGACCCTAAATCTGTCATTATCATTAATCATCTTACTTGTTAGTATCTTTGTTAAAAATGCCTTGGATTTTTCTATCTTTCCCTCCTTACTGTTAATTACCACATTATTTAGACTAGGATTAAACGTATCTTCCACTAGGCTTATATTAACAGAAGCTTCAGCTGGAAAGGTAATAGAAACCTTTGGCCAATTTGTAGTGAGAGGAAATATAGGAGTAGGTTTAGTTATATTTCTTATTATAATTGTAGTACAATTTGTGGTTATTACTAAAGGTTCGGAAAGAGTTTCTGAAGTAGCTGCAAGATTTACTCTAGACGCCATGCCAGGAAAGCAGATGGCCATAGATGCAGATTTAAACTCTGGTTTAATCGATGAGAGAGAGGCAAAGAGAAGAAGACAGGAAATTCAAAGGGAAGCAGACTTTTATGGCGCTATGGATGGTGCTAGTAAATTTGTAAAAGGAGATGCCATAGTAGGTATAATTATTACTGTTATAAATATAGTCGGCGGTATGATAGTTGGATTTACCCAGATGAACATGGAACTAAGTGAGGTAATATCTACATATACTTTGTTGACAGTAGGTGATGGTCTAGTCACGCAAATCCCGGCACTCCTTATATCCACTGCCACAGGTATAGTGGTTACTAAGGCTGCTTCTGAATCTAGTATGGGACAGGATTTGTTCAATCAACTGACAGGTCAACCAACAGTTTTAATTATTTCTGGTGTACTCTTGTGTTTAATGTCCCTATTTCCTGGTTTTCCAGCATGGGTTCTTTTACCCTTTGGAGGTTTTCTTATTTACTTAGGCTATACCTTGTTTAGGACTCAAAGTGTAGCACCAGTTTTAGAGGAAGAAGATATAGCAAGACAAGAAATTGAGGATATTAGAAGGCCGGAGAACGTAGTAAATCTTCTAGATGTTGATCCTATTGAATTGGAATTTGGTTATGCCATCATTCCTTTAGCTGATGTAAACCAAGGAGGAGATTTGCTAGATAGGGTAGTAATGATAAGAAGGCAGATGGCTTTAGAATTGGGCTTGATTGTTCCTGTAGTAAGATTACGTGACAATATACAATTAAATCCCAACGAATATGTTATAAAGATAAGAGGAACTGTTGTAGCTAGAGGCGACGTAATGGCAGATCGCTTTTTGGCCATGGATTCTGGATTAGCCGAAGATGATATTCCAGGTATTGATACAGTAGAACCAGCTTTTGGTTTGCCTGCCAAATGGATAGATGAAGAGTATAGAGAAAAGGCAGAGCTTATGGGTTATACTGTAGTAGATCCTCCTTCAGTGATAGCCACTCATTTAACCGAAGTTATTAAGCAGTACGGCCATGAGTTGTTAGGGCGTCAAGAAGTTCAACTTCTATTGGATAATTTAAGGGAGAAAAATAGTGTATTAGTTGATGAAGTTGTACCTAAACTACTGTCTTTAGGAGAGCTTCAGAAAGTACTAGCGAATTTAATAAGAGAAGGTGTATCTATAAGAGATATGGTAACCATCCTAGAAACCTTGGCTGACTATGCAACTATTGTAAGAGATCCGGACATATTGACAGAGTATGTAAGACAAGCCCTGTACAGAACCATAACTCAGAAATTCATTGGTGATAACAAAGGAAAAGTTTTGACCCTTGCCAATGAACTAGAGAAAGAGATTATGGACAATGTACAACAAACAGAGCATGGCTCTTATCTGTCTTTAGCACCTGAGAAAACCCAACGAATATTTGCCAATCTTATGAAAGAGGTAGAGAGAATTTCATCATTAGGTATAACGCCTATTGTTTTAACTTCGCCAGTGGTTAGAATCTACTTCAAAAGATTGACAGAGCAAATAATCCCGGATCTAGTAGTCCTATCCTATAATGAACTGGATAGCAAAGTAGAAGTACAATCTTTAGGGGTGGTGAGTGGATAAATCTATGATAATAAAACGATATATAGGTAATACAACTCAGGAAGCAATGGCACAGGTAAAAATGGATTTAGGTTCTGATGCTGTTATATTAAACACAAGACGAATAAGAAGGAAAGGCATCTTTGGTTGGTTCTCTAAACCATTAATGGAAGTTACAGCTGCAATTGATCATGAAATAGTCGTACCAAAGGTCAAAAATAAGCAAAAAATCCAACAATCAAAAGAATATCATTATAATAATGAAGTTTTTAATAACTTAGAAAAAAAAGTAGATACCATGGGAGAGATGATGGAGAAACTAATAAGTCAAATTTCCCACAATCCCACTAAAACAACCCAAGAATCCTTTGGTCAAAGTCAGAAATATTATGATGGACTAATAAATAATGAAGTTCGTAAGGAATATGCAGTTGATATAATAAATAGGGCAAAACAGATGCACAACCAAAATAGTTTGGAATTTTTAAAATGTTTTGAGCAAGTAATAATAGAATGTTTGGGAAATGAGGCCAAACCTATTGAACTATTGCCAGGACAAAGAAAGGTTGTTCTATTTGTTGGACCAACCGGTGTGGGAAAAACTACTACACTAGCAAAGTTAGCAGCTAGATTTACCATAGAAGAAAACAAAAAAGTAGGCCTTATAACGGCTGATACATATAGAATAGCGGCGGTAGATCAGTTAAAAATATATGCCGATATTTTGGAGATTCCTATGAGTATTATATATAATCCAGGTGAAATTTCTAAAGCTTTAGAAGAACATAGTGATAAAGATATTGTTTTAGTTGATACTGCAGGAAGAAGTATGAAGGATCAAGACCATGAAAAAGAAATAAGCGAAATGATAGCCTTTGGGGATATAGACGAAATTTGTTTAGTTATAAGTAGCAATACTAGTCCGCAAGGATGTGTTAATATTATTAATACTTATAATTTTTTGCCTCATTATAGCCTGCTCTTTACCAAATTGGACGAGGTAACTACATATGGCACTATATTAAACTGTTGTTTATTATCAAAAAAACCTATTTCCTATGTTACCACCGGCCAAAATGTACCCACTGACATCGAAATTGCCAATATTAGCAAAATCAAAGACTTGTTAATAGGGAATATGAAGCTATGAGGGATCAAGCTGAACAACTTAGACAAATAGTATCAACACTACAACTGAATAGGAAGATTGATAATACTGGTTATATTGGTAGTACAAGGGTTATTACCATAACCAGTGGGAAAGGAGGAGTTGGTAAAACCAGTTTTACAATAAATTTAGCAATATCTTTGGCTAAGATGGGGTACAGGATTGTTATAATCGATGGTGATTTTGGTCTGGCTAATGTTGATCTAATGTTGGGGATTAGCTCTAGATATGGTCTTCAAGAAATTATCACAGGTCAAATGAG
>JGI24714J26587_10002873_pt1 | contig 11126 bp, 7 predicted proteins | sample BioPla4DNA2_FD_26587 | JGI IMG/M metagenome (IMG submission 26587)
AACTCGTTACTTAAAAAGCAAAATTATATCTCGAAAGTGACATTTTCATAGAATAAAATTATACTTTTTTAGGTGACATTTTCACAGGTTATTGACAGTATTTAATAAGCCTTCATCCCAACGACTGAAGTCGTGGGCTTTCGGCTAGATTTCTTTGTAAGTAACTATATAGCAGAGACTAAATTATATAAAAGTCAGGTAAAGATACTTTACGTAGAGGTTGATGAGGACTATATATCATTTTAGGACGGAGACTGTATAGAACCGAAGCTTGTCTATGTACATGAAGGTAAAAAACAATTTGGTAAAGAGCGATGGGAGTTGGTAAATGCAAGATACTTTAGTGATGTATATTCCAATAGTGCTGAACTTCGGGAAGAAATTAGAAAGCATCATCATTTTGAATGTTGGAAAAAGAACTTGAGTTTCTGAATTTCTTAAATCAATAAGGGATGCTTGAGGGGATTGTTAAGCAGGGGTAATACTTTTTATTAAAACCCAAAGTAAATTGACACTATCCAAAAGTGTCGAATATATGTTCATTTAAGATAAAATAGGTTATAATAAATTATAGTAAACGTGTTTAAGAAAGGAGAATATCGTGAAATACAACAAGGATGTGTCACCAGTAGTAAAATGGGTGGGCGGTAAGAGGCAATTGTTACCTGAAATAAGAAAGTATATACCTGAAAAATTCACTATATATTATGAACCTTTTGTTGGTGGTGGAGCGGTACTTTTTGATATTCAACCAAAGAGAGCTGTGATAAATGATGTGAATTTTGAGCTAATGAATTTATATGAGGTTATTAGAGATAATGTCGACTTATTAATAGAAGATCTAAAAAAGCATAAAAATGAGAAAGAATATTTTTATGAAATAAGGGAGTTAGATAGAGACAAAGAAAAATATAGCCAATTAACCAAAGTGGAAAGAGCATCGAGATTGCTCTATTTAAACAAAACTTGTTACAATGGATTATATAGAGTTAATCAAGCAGGACAATTTAATACACCATTTGGAAATTACAAGAACCCTAATATAATTAATGAGAAAGTAATCAGAGCCGTTAGCGACTATTTTAATTGGGCAGACATAACATTTAAGTGTTGCGATTTTGAAGAAAGTGTTAAAGGCATTGGGAAGGGTGCATTTGTATACTTTGATCCTCCTTATGATCCGGTTTCAGAGAGCGCTAATTTTACAGAATATTCTAAGGACGGCTTCACTAAAGAGGATCAGATTAGATTAAAGAAACTATGTGATAGATTAAATGATAAAGGTATTAAGTTTCTTTTATCTAATTCAGCTACAGAATTCATTATTGATCTGTATAAAGATTATAAAATAGAAATTATTCAGGCAAGGCGTTCAATTAATTCTGATGGAAGGAAAAGGGGAGAAGTAGACGAGGTGTTGGTGAGAAACTATGAGCAATAAGCCAAAGACCAAGAATGATATAGCTTGGGAAAAGTTGTTTGATAAGTATAATATTAAAGAAAAGATTGATAAAGACGGATATTACAAAATTTCATCAGCTCAGATAAACGAATTTAGGGAAGCTAGATTGATGACAAAGTTTGATCATAAGAGCAGTTTACCACAGCTATTTGCGAAAGAAAAACTTGCTATACTTCCTGTTACCAGAAGGGATTATATTATTGGACAATTTGATGTATATCATAACTTTGATAGACCTAGCCGTCAAATTCATAAATTTAGTTTTCCTAGCCACATATGTAGTATAAGTTATGGAAATATTACAAGTGAATCAAATGCAATAAATGCTGCGTATATCTCTGGAATTATAGCAGATTTTACAGAAGACGAAAAACTACTCCCTACCATTAGTGGAAGAATGAGTTCAGAGGATTTTAGTTTTAAGATAAGGAATGTTATTAATAATGAATGGGTACCTATATGTGTTTCAAATTCACAAATAGAAATAGATGGTGGATATGAAGGTTTGAAATCCTTTATTATCATTGAAGCTAAAAATTCAATTTCTGATGATTTTTTGATTAGACAATTGTATTATCCATATAGGTTATGGAAAAAAAGATTNCAAAAACCTGTAAGGCCAGTGTTTCTTACCTATTCTAACGGTATATTTAGCTTTTACGAATACGCATTTGAGGATTTATGGAAGTATAATTCTCTTTCATTAATAAAACAAAAAAACTATTCAATAGAGCCAGATTCTATAACTTTAGATGATATAATTGCAATACATAAGAAAGTGAAAATAATTCCAGAACCTAATAATATTCCTTTTCCACAAGCTAATAGCTTTGAAAGAATCATTAATTTATGTGAAATATTATATGAAAATAACACTCTATCTAGAGATGAAATAACCTATAGATATGATTTTGATTCTAGACAAACCAATTATTATACTGATGCTGGAAGATATCTAGGATTAATATATAAAAAAAGAGAAGAAGGGTCTATACAGTATTATTTAACTCATAGGGGTATAGGTTTATTTTCAAATAGTATAAAAACAAGAAACTTGAGATTTGTAGAATTCATACTTGAACATAAACCTTTTTATCTTACTTTTAAACTATATTTAGACAAAGGAAAGATGCCTTCTAAAAACGAAATAGTAAAAATAATGAAAGAGTCGAATTTACACAGAATTGAATCCGAAAAGACATTTCACAGGCGAGCATCAACTATAACTAGCTGGATTAATTGGATTATAGAATTAACTATGCGTTAAGCTTTCTGNATTAGAAGGGCGGGTTTAGCCAGTATGGATAAATATTCTAGAATAGAAGAACTTTATGACCAAGAAGAGCTGGAACTTATCAAGAAATTTATTTCATATCAAAAAGCTAAGAATGAAGAACATTTAGATAACGGGATTTTTAAAAAGATACATAATATAACTGAAGATATAAAATTCAAAGAGCAGCATCAGCCTTATATTTCTAAGGACTATAATAAAATAGAAACGTGGGCCCCTGATAATTTTACATTAGAAACTACAACAGTATGGAGCTTCCCTAATAGGGGAAGCTGGGCAACTCATAATCCTAAATATAGAGGCAATTGGTCTCCTTATGTGCCTAGGAATATTATTTTAAGATATTCACGAAAAGGAGATGTTGTATTAGATCAGTTTTTAGGAAGCGGAACTACACTAATTGAAACAGTATTATTAGGGAGACATGGTATCGGTGTTGATATAAATAGTGGTGCTTTAGAAATTGCAAAAAGAAATATTTCTTTTTGCGAAACAAATAAATATGAGCCGAAGATAGTCAGAGGAGATGCTAGGAATTTATACTTTATTGAAAATAATAGTATTGATTTAATATGTACTCATCCTCCATATTCTAATATTATAAAGTATAGCGAAGATATAGATGGAGATCTATCACGTTTTGATATTCCTGATTTTATTAAAGAAATGAAAAAAGTAGCAGATGAATGCTATAGGGTATTGCGTAAAAACAAATATTGCGCAATTTTGATAGGAGATATAAGAAGAAATCGGCATATAGTACCATTGGGGTTTAATGTGATGCAGCAATTTCTCAATTCAGGATTTGTTATAAAAGAGATAATAATAAAGCACCAGCATAACTGTAAATTTAATAATTTTTGGCATAGTAAAAGCACAAGGTATAACTTTCTTCTTATTGCACATGAATATCTGTTCATATTTAGAAAACCATAAATATTTCAATAAAAATAGCCGAAGATGCAGAGAATCACCAAAGATACATGACATTGATAAATAATATTATAAGGCATATACTATAGAAGGTATAATATAAGTAAATTTATTAGAGAATAATAAATACTATCTTAAAAGTATAACAGGAGAAATCAGTCTGCTGAACCAAAATCAGAAAGATTTTTACTAGTATCGATTCAGTAGAAGCAGCAAAGTATCTTAGACTTGATGATGGTGAGGAATATTTCGTGTGATTAATATGTGCACAGATATACTTTACGCTAGATACACATTCTCATTATGCCATAGTCTTTTGCTAACCTCAACCCTATAATCATCTGTAACGGTAATGCATCCCTCCTTATGTATCATAGAATAGTTGTTATCAACTACGTCATAGTATATTTCTTATATTTCTACAATTCATATAAAATATCTTTTTGTTTAATATTACTTAGGGTAAAATTAAAATAAATAAAAGAAAACCTTCTATGTGATATCATATAATAAGTAAGATGTTCTGATGGAAGTTATTAGTCTATGAAGTCATAATAACTCACTGGATAGATTGAAAAATTAAAGAATAGAAGCAAAAGATACACAAAAGAAGAGTTTTTATCAAGTTTTATGCTTTATAAACTATTTAAAAGTGTAAAAATAGTCGTAAGATCCAATATCAAATTTGATAAAATTAATTTTATATAAGTAAAAAAGTAAAACTTACTTTAGCGAGGATAACAGATAAAAATGATGAATTATTTTAAAAAAATAGATTAACTCTATGACTATTTTGAGGAGGTAGTATGAAAGATAATAAAACAAATTTTGGTGAATTTATTACCATCTACAATGAACTTGATGAGTTTATGAGAAGAGAACTAAATCAAGATTATTGGGTATCACATAGTGATCTAATAAGACAGATGGCAAGAAAAAATAAAGTCTTTAAAATATATATGGATGATCTATTATCCTTTGCAAGGCTTCGCAATGCCATTGTCCATAATCCAGATAAAAGATATGCACATCCCATTGCAGATCCTCATGATTACATAGTAGAAAAGTATAAGAAAATACTTGATACGGTTATGAGACCTGCGATAGCATTAGATACAATAGCAGTCACAAGAAAAAATATTTATACTGCTAGCCTTGAGGATAGTGCATTAGAAGTAATGAAAGATATGAACAAGTATGCATATAGCTATATTCCTATAATTGAAGGTGAGAGGCTAGTTGGAGTATTTAGCGAGAATACTGTATTTTCATATATTGTTCATACTGGCAATATATCATTAGAAAAGGATGTAAAGATTAGAGAATTCTGTGAGTTTATACCCATTAGCAAACATGAGAGCGAATCCTTTGAATTTGTTCCCAGAGATACATTGGTAATAGATATTGAGGATATGTTTGCTAAGGAACTTAGGCAAGATAAAAGGCTAGCTGTAGTATTTATAACTGACAGTGGAGATCCTAATGAAAAATTATTAGGATTAGTGACTGCTTGGGATGTAGCTGGGTATAGGGAAGAATAAAGATTTTTTAGAGTATGGAATATAAATACATCTTAATCTTAATCAAGTATATCTAACTGCTAAGACGGCAAATAGAGGGCAAAAAAGCTGACAAAGTTAAACCTTCTATAAAAAGCTGGTAAAATATTAGTATTAGAGATATTAATATCTTTAATTCCTAGCGGATTTAGACTAAAAAAGATATAGAATATATCTGCAAATTCTAATACAAAGTTTAGAGTAAGAAATAGGAAAAACGATATTGTCAGTTTAAAGTTTTAGAGGAGGAAGTAATGGACAGGACTGCTCTAAGGAATTTTGCTATGTATGCACGAAAGAAATTAATACAAGACATAAGAAACAAGGCCTCTTTGCTAGGTATTACAGAGGATGGGATAAAAAAGCCTCAATCTAAGTATAATAGTGATATATATATTTTTGATACTGGGACCGCACAGCCTTATAAAATCTATGGGAGTGATATAGTAAAGTATAATAGTCTGGTTAAAGAATTAAAAAGCAGAGCAGAGGGTTTTGATTATAAAACAGCCTATAATGAACTAATAGAAGAGGTAGCCTATACCTGGTTCAATAGACTTATAACAATACGCTTTATGGAAGTAAACAATTATCTGCCAGATGGAATGCGTGTACTCTCTTCCAGCAGGGAAGAAGTTAAAGTACCTGAAATTGTCACTTATTATTATGATACTAGCTTAGACTTTACTGACGAGGAGTTGAAGCAATTAGAGGAATGGAAAAGTGATGGCAGTCTAGTATCTATGGATGCTATGTTCCGGCTATTATTTATAAAACAATGTAATGCATTAAATAAAAATCTTCCTGGGATTTTTGAAAAGATCCATGACTATGCGGAGATATTGCTCACTATCTCCTATAACGATCCTGATGGAGTTGTATATAAACTGGTTCATGATATAAACGAGGAATATTTTAATATGGAATCCCCAAATGGGCAAGTAGAGGTTGTAGGTTGGTTGTATCAATTTTACCATACGGAAACCAGAGATCAAGTTATAAATATAATATCTAGAAAGACTGTAAAAAAGCATCATATTCCTGCCGCAACACAAGTTTTTACCACCGATTGGGTTGTTCAATATATGGTGGATAATACCCTGGGCAGGTATTGGTTGGAGAGAAATCCCGATAGCAGCATTAAAGATTCCTTGGAGTATTTAATGCCTGGAGAAATTTCTACAGTAGATGAAAAAATGTCTCCTGAAGATATTAGGGTATTTGACAATGCCATGGGAAGTGGGCATTGTTTATGCTATGCATTTGATGTGTTGCTTAAAATATATGAATCGGAAGGATATACTGCCAAGGAAGCAGCTAGATTGATTGTGGAGAAAAATTTATATGGTCTGGATATTGATAAGAAGGTATATCAACTAGCTTGTTTTGCAATAATGATGAAGGTAAGGCAATACGATGAAGAGGCCTTGAGTTGTAAGCTGAATAATAACCTAGCATACTTTGAAGATTCTACTAATATTAAGATTGAACACTTAAATTACTTAGGCTTAAATATGGACAAGGATAATAGGCAAAAAGCCCTAGAATACATAAAATATTTAATAAAAACTTTCAAAAATGCTGAAGAGATAGGCTCTATTATGTGCATAGATGATTTTGACAGTGAATTAGTTTTAGAGTTTATTGATGATTATGATGAGCAAGAGGAAATTATATTTGGAGAAATAAATATACGAAAGACTCAGAAGCAGTTAAAAAAAATAGTTAAGATAGCAACTATGCTAACTGAAAAATATGATGTAGTGGTAACCAATCCTCCTTATTTAAATAAGCTTGATAAGAATCTTAAAAAGTATGTACGAGATAATTATAACGACTATAAGGGAGATTTATTCTCGGTATTTATATACAACAATATAGAAATGTGCAAAAAAGGTGGATATTCAGCTTATATGACACCTTTTGTTTGGATGTTTATTAAGACCTATGAAAATCTTAGGAAATATATTATAGAAAATAAACATATTTCCAGCCTGATACAAATGGAGTACTCTGCTTTTGAAGAGGCCACAGTACCAATATGTACCTTTGTGCTGCAAAACAGTAGATCTAAGGAGAAGGGTAAGTATATTAAGCTATCGGATTTTCCAGGCGGAATGGAAGTCCAGCGGATAAAAACCTTAAAAGCCATTGAAAATCCCCAATGTGGATACTACTATGAAGCTAATCAATATAATTTTACCAAGATACCAGGAATGCCAATAGCTTATTGGGTTGGAGAAAATTTTATAGCAAACTTTGATAAGGGTATAAAGATAGAGAAGATAAGTGATTATACAGGCTCACAAAATAAAACAGCCAATAATGATAAATATCTAAGATTCTTTTGGGAAGTAAAAGCAGCGGATATAGGAATAAATAAAAATTGGATTTTTTATGCCAAGGGAGGGGACTTTAGAAAGTATTATGGTAACCTATCCCTAGTTATTGATTGGTCCAATGAGGCAAGAAATTTTTACAAAACCAATCCTACATCAAACTTGCTTGCTCCAAAGTATTGGTATAGGGAAGGCATAACCTATACAATGCTAACTTCAAGGGGTTATAGCTTTAGATACTTCCCTCCAATTGGAGCCTTTGATATGGGAGGACCAACCATATGTTATCTAGAAAACTTAAACTATATATTAGGGTTATTTAATTCAAAGGTGATAGAGCTATACCTAAGTGTATTAAACCCCACACTGAATTTACAGATGAGGGATATTAAATCCTTACCAATTATTATTGACGAAGCTTATATTGACGATGTAGAAGCATTAGTAGCTGAAAATATATCTATTGCCAAAATAGATTGGGACTCCTTTGAAACCTCATGGGAGTTTAAAGTCCATCCATTACTGGACCAGGATAAACAAAAGCAGGCACCCAAAACTATAGAATCCGCCTATGAGAATTGGAGAGAGTATGCCAATAATAATTTTGCAAAATTGAAAGAAAATGAAGAAGAACTAAATCGTATCTTCATCCAGATCTATAGCCTACAAAATGAGCTAACACCAGAAGTCAGCGATAGAGATATAACTGTCACCAAGATTTTTGATACCAAAGACCAAATCTATGACGATATAAAAGGTAATAGATATATATTGACCAAAGAAGATGTTATTAAATCCTTTATATCTTATGGAGTTGGCTGTATCTTTGGAAGATACTCTTTGGATGTGCAAGGTTTAGTCTATGCTGGTGGAGAATGGGATAGCAGTAAATATACTAGCTTTAAACCTGCTAAAGATAATATTGTTTTAATTACAGATGAAGATTATTATATAGAAGACATTACAGGCAAATTTATAGAGTTTGTTAAGGCAGCTTATGGAGAAGACACTCTAGAAGAAAACCTTGAGTTTATTGCAGATGCATTAGGCGGAAAAGGTAATCCTAGAGAGGTAATACGGAATTATTTTCTTAAGGATTTTTATAAAGATCATGTGCGAACCTATCAAAAAAGGCCTGTATATTGGCTTTATGATAGTGGCAGACAAAATGGCTTTAAAGCCCTTATATATATGCATAGATACAATGAAGATACTACAGGAAAGATGCGAGTAGATTATCTTCATAAAATGCAACAGGCATATGAGAGAAATATGAAAAATCTAAAGGATTATATAGCTAATAGCAAGAATGCTAGAGAAGTGGCTCAGGCTGAAAAACGCCTTCAAAAGCTAACCAAGCAATTAAAAGAATGTAAGGATTATGATGAAAGTATAGCCCATTTAGCCCTTAGACGAATCTCCATTGATCTAAATGATGGGGTAAAGGTAAATTATAATAAAATTCAAATTGATGAAAGCAATAAAAACCTAAGAATATTAGCCAAGATATAAGATACAAAAATTATAAAACCACTATCTAGGATGCTTGCCTGGATTAGTGGTTTGTTTTTATTTGAGTTAATTTATATCTTGTAATAAGAAGAATTATGTGTATAATATCAAGTAATGTCAAAGTGAAAATGAATCCAAATCTCATATGAGCTGCCTTGGTATTTTTCATTAAAAAGGGCAGAATAAATATATAAATAAATAAAGTTACGAATATTAAAAAATTGTTTATAAAGAATAAACAGTACTAGAATACAAAAGAAAGGTGATAATATGGGACAAGTATTTGATGCTATACTGAAACGAAGGAGCATCAGAAAATATAAAAATCAAGAAGTGCCTCAGGGCAAGATTACAAAGGTTCTGGAAGCAGCAAACTGGGCACCTTCCAATGGAAATAGTCAGCCATGGAGATTTATAGTGACTAGAGGAGAATACGTAGATAAGGTCTGTAACGTGTTTTATAATTGGGCCAAGGATTATATTCCCAACGCTCCATATATTCCTGAAGAGAAAGTACCTGGCATGCTAAAATATGCCGAGAATTTTGGTGGTGCCCCGATGCATATTATAGTTACCCATGAGATCTTTGAAGATGAAATCAAAACCAAAGAAGCCCTAATGGCTGCTAGTGCAGCGATCCAAAATCTGTGCCTGGCAGCATGGGAAGAGGGACTAGGTACCGTATGGATTGGTGGTCCAATAATATATTCGGAGGAGACAAGGGAAATTCTACAGCTAACAGAAAGCGAAGAAATTGTAGGTATAATACCCATAGGTTATCCTGACGAAGATCCAGCACCACCTGGAAGAAAGGATTTAGAACAAAAGGTTGAGTGGTTAGGCTTTTAATTATTAAATCTTAAACCATGGATCAGAAGCAATTTGCATCTGTTTCATGGTTTTTGATTAAAAAGAAAAACTACAGAAAAGAGTAGATTTAGTTGATAAGTAGTTAGCAAAGCGTCTTTATCTCTTGATTCTGTACCATTGAAAGATTTAGAAGATATCTCTAATCTTCAATGGATAAACTAAGTTAAAAAAGGTGGTAGAATGAAAAAGCAAATAAATATATCCAAAAGTGTATATGAAATATGCACTGAAAATCCTGATGTTATAGATATTATGAAAGAATTGGGATTTGAGAGCATTACAAATCCCGGTATGCTTAATACCGTTGGCAGAGTTATGACTATTTCCAAAGGTGCAGCTATGAAGAAGATACCAATGGAAAAAATAAAAGAGAAATTTGAAGAAAAAGGCTATGAAATATTAGGCCTGTAGCCATAGGCATAACAGACTTAGTGATACAAAATATTAAGTGATTGGGCTTTACTGCGCAGCTTTTTATTCTGCTTTTTCCAGTAATATCGAAAGTAGGGGTTGCCCCTTATCTTGGCAGGGTTATTTCCATTTTGAGCCATGGTATCTAGGATGAGTTTCTCTTCTTGTTCCATGGCTTTTTTCATTATGGATTTTAAAACGTTTGTGTTGGGATTATCAAAGTCTAATTCACTTACTTCTTGACTTAGTTCCCTTTCAATCTCATCTCGTTTTTGCATATAAGAGTCTAGATTTTGGATCCTGTTTTCCAATATCATTCTGTGAAACTCTTCTCTAAGATACCAATATTCCAAAGCTAGATGCTCTTCACTCTCTTCAAAGAAAAATTCATCCTCATCCAGCATCCAATAGGGTTTGAATATAGATATACAGGGAGTGGAGCTGCCTGTAATCCAGTATGTAGGAAGCTTATCATGGATTGAGGCTATATAACTGCCGGTAGTATGGTCGCCGAACAAAAATCCAGCATGCATACATACGCTTTTTAGGGAACTATGCTCAAAAGGATTTTTGTCAACCCTACCTTCATGAAAGCGAAGAATTTTTTTCATGGTATCAACGGTAATATTACCCTTATTCTCTTCCAAAATTGATGAACATGCAGTCAACCTATGCCTTGACCCGCTAAAGTGGGTGAAGATAGGTTCGCTATAGCAGCGGGCAAAATGAAAATCTTTTTCACTTTT
>JGI24714J26587_10002881_pt1 | contig 11107 bp, 8 predicted proteins | sample BioPla4DNA2_FD_26587 | JGI IMG/M metagenome (IMG submission 26587)
TTTATTAGTTTTGATGGTTTGCTTCAATCTTGTCGGTTGTGGGAGAACTCAAGATTCTGTTGACACTACCGATGAACAAACCCCAGAATGGTTGATCGAATCAATTGTTAGCAGCTGGAGCATATCTGAAATTAAACCCATATTACCCAAGGAATAAGCTAGGTTTGAAGTGATATGGGCGGAAATGCCGTATGTTGAGTCTATATACGATAAGAATAACCTGCGAATATATCTTTCTCCTGCCGATATGAACCAGGATACTATCTTTGCCTGTATGGTCAATTCTTCAACTCCGGCTTATGAGAACATCAAATCCTGGGAACCAACCGATAATTATGACATCGTGCATTCAGGTGATTTCACAGTTATCTGTAATAAAAAGCTGATCAGCGAAACAACTTTTGATGAACTCAAAAACGGGCTATTTACCTATGACTCACTGGTAGAGTTGATAGGCACAGCCAGTTTTCAGGATCATTTACACGGGCTGGGGCCATATACATATGAATATTTCCCCCAGGGGCTTTCATTTATCGAATGTGAACAGGACAAATATCGGCTTTTCCCTAGTCAATGGCCCGATAATACCTCGCCCATAGAAAACCCTGATAAGTTAGCAGCCTTTAACCGCAATCTAACCTATGCAGACTATCTGACCATGCAACCTGAGAAGCGTAAAAACTTTGCCTTGGAATGTTTTGAACAACAAAAAATGCGTCAGGAGGCCTTGGCCCAGGGCAAGAAATCCCCTGATGGTAAATATACCGCCGGAAGTTATACTGGACATGTTTTCTGGAAGAATTATATCGTGATCGCATCTCCAGATAGTTCTGAAAACCTTATAAATGTTGGTGATTGGTTGTTTGATTACCAATGGTTCGATGATGAAAACCTGGTGTTGGTAAAATCGTTTTCCGACCTTTACCTTTTGAATATAAAGTCGCTGGAAATAACTCCTATTGCCGATTTTCGGATTAATCCACCGGAAGATGATGCTTTAAGAGTAGACCCCGGGGAGAAAATCTATTTCAAATCCAGAGAGCTTGATTACGAGATCACCTTGACCTTTGATGAGGATGGCTCTTCGTTTACAACCAATGTCAAAGCCAATATGAATATGTATTACGACAACGGGAATCTTCAGTATAAAGGTGAGGTCAAATATGATGATTCTATTGGCGACTATGTTCCCCATGGCATGGGCATCGAATATTACGAAGAAGCGAACGGCCAAAAAAGATATGAAGGCAAATTCGTTAATGGAGCTAAGACTACCGAGGGAACATGGCACGATCTTCAAGGCGAGCAGCTGATTGCTTATTTTGAGCCTATCTACAATGCAGTTGTACCAACCAACATAAAGAAAAAGGATTTCGAAGCTATGAAACAACTGCTACAAGAAGCTCAAGAATTCTGTAAATCCCAGGGTCTCCAATGCAAAATGGAACCTCCCTTCAACGAGATAGATACAGATAACTTGGTAGTAGGGATTCTTGATTATGAACCTAGGACATCAGAATTGTATATTGGCCCATATGCTAGTGAATGGATTTATCGTTTGCAAGCTCAAAAGGATGCGACAGGTAAGTGGAGTTTTATGATTGTGGAATAATTAACACACGGGGCACAGGCATAGCTTGTGCCCCGTATCGGGATATATAAGGCTGCGAGGTATTTTCCTGGTGGTCCTTTTATTTTTCTGGAGGTGTTTTTAATGGCAGAACAATTGAGGAATCCCTGCAGAACCGGTGATTATTATGGTCAGGAGCAGCAACTACGTAAATATCTACGTAAATATATCCGCCAAAAACCCTGGAGGCAGTATTCCGGACAGATATTTGGGGAAAAGTATTTGGATTAGCAATTAATGCCAATATTCCTTTCTATATTTACATATCTATGAATTAATGGTGGTTTCTTTGGGGGATCTAGCGTATTACCTGTCAATGTAATGAAGGATTACGCGAATCTATGTGGAAAACATAGAAATATATTCCATTTGGACATAAAAGGCCGGTGTAAGTGATTATGGATCCCAATGATATCCGCAATAAACTGACTCAAATATTTCAATTCCTGCAAGCTTTGGACCAGATTAAAAATCCAGTCGAAAAGGATGTTCAGAAACAGCTCTGGAATTTGTGGTTCGTAAAATTGCCAGACCATGATTGCATAGATATTGCCTCTACATTTAGGGGCTTGGAAAATGGAAATCCTTCCGAAGAAGAAGCGGCTCCGGTAGGCAAAGACTACATTCTCAGAATTATTCGACCGCAGAGCTTATCAGTACCCCAACCCCCAGAAGAAATCAGAGAGTGGCTAGACCCTGGTTGGGCTAACTGTAATAAGGCTGTAACGATTCATCAAATAACTGTTCTCGATGAGGAAGGAAACGAAATACCGACAAATCTTAGTGATAATGAAGCTGCTCTAAAACTGTATAATAAATGGTTAATTGAACGGGATGAATGGGCAGAAAAACAAAAAGTAATCAATCAGGTTCAAGGTGTATTTGAAAGTGTTTATGCTCTTTATTCCAGGATTCAAAGAGAGTCAGAACAGGTTGAATTAGTGCTTGGAGACGGAATACTGAATTGGCCTCTTCCGAATGGAGTAACCGTTAATCATCCATTACTCCTTCAACGAGTCGATCTAGTCTTTGATCCGATAACTCCTGAATTTAGATTCGTTGAGAGCGATAAAAGTCCTGAACTTTATTCGGCACTGCTGCGAAGTTTGCCCGAAATAAATCCTAAAGCAATCTCAGATTCTCTCGAACTCGTTAACAGGGGCGCTATCCACCCCTTGGAAGAGGATAACACTACTAACTTTTTCCGTTCATTAGCTCCCCAAATAACTTCGAAAGGTGAATTTGTCGAAGGAGATGAACCTCCGTTGGGAGAAGAGGAGGTTCCACGCATAGGGAGATCTCCAGTAATATATCTGAGAAGACGCAACTTAGGCTTTGGAGTAGCAATCGAGTCTATCTTAGATGATCTTCCTAATGCTGACCTTAAAGACATTCCCAGTTTTTTGCCGAGAGTACTTGGACTTGAAGTTAATTCAGTAAATTCTGAAGAGGATTCAAGTACTTTGACCCTGGATCCAAACGGACAAGATGAAGAGGTATTGTTCAGTAAAGAAGCAAATGCTGAACAGCTACAGATCGTAAAATATATTCATAAATACGGTTCGGTATTGGTGCAAGGACCACCGGGAACAGGGAAAACTCATACCATAGCAAACTTAGTAGGCCATTTTTTGGCACAGGGGAAAAGTGTTCTCATTACCAGTCACACTGCTAAAGCACTTCAGGTTCTTCGTGATAAAGTGGTAGAACCGCTCCAACCTCTCTGTGTCAGTGTTCTTTCTGGCGATAATCGTGCCGAGCTGGAGAATTCAATAAACAACATTACCGAAAGATTGGCTGATTCAAACGCTGATCTTTTAGAGCAGGAAGCAAAGCAACTTGAGGCTCACAGGTTAAAGCTGCTGGCAAATTTGCAGCAGTTGAGAAATGACCTTAAAATAGCTCGTTTTAGTGAGTATTCACCGATCGTCTTAAACGGTGTAGAGTACAAACCAATTGACGCAGCCAGACTTGTAGCGGATGGAGCAAATAGGGACAATTGGATTCCACCTCCGGTCAGTAAAGATGAACCCTGCCCGATTTCTGAAAATGAATGCATTGAGCTATATCGCTTAAACGCTTCTTTAACAATAGATGACGAAAATAATCTATCTCGCCAGCTACCTTCCTTAGATAAAATGCTAGACTCCAAAGAATTCAGCAAGTTGATTCAGCAAAAAGCAGAGTACGAATCTTTAGATTTGACATTCGGAGAACCCTTCTGGTTGCCTTCTACGGTTAGCCCTAGTCAGATACGGGACTCATTCAAAGGCCTGACTGAGACTGTGCAAAGTGTTAGTGATATTCCCGACTGGCTTCGTTCAATAACAATTCAGGGCATGATTGATTCGGAAAAAGATCTTTGGTACAGACTTCAACAGATAGTACAAAATACTCATGAATTTAGCTCAAAAAATAGGGAACTACTCCTTGAATATGAACCCCAACTTCCTATAGATAATTCTCCAGAAAAGATTCAGAAGATTATTGACGAAATTCATTATTACGTAAGCATCAAAGGAAAACTGGGTTTAATTAAGCTTTTATTAAATCCCAAATGGAAATCGATCCTAAAAAACTGCTCTGTAAACGGTTATTCACCTTCGATTCCCAAACATTATGAAGCCTTAAAAGCTGCCGCAGATTTGCAGTTAATGCGATACAAATTAGTTCAGCGATGGAAACACCAGGTAACTGCAATCAATGGCCCCATTTTAGAATCCAATGATACAACTCCAGAAGTTACCTGCCTCAAATACCTGGACAGAATTAACAAATACCTTGGTTGGTATTCCAATCAGTTTTTACCTGCACTTCAATCCTTGATTGATTGCGGACTTTGCTGGGATAAAATATTAAACCAGGTTGATGCCGCGAATGATCAACTTGATCTGTACATATTGGCTATAACGGATATACTCCCGCCAATTATCGAATCGAAAGCTAACTATATAGATTACCAGCAGATTAATGAGCAATTGGCAACTCTTGAGCACAGCTTAAGAGAATTGAATACCTCAGATGGAATCTGTAAGGATTTGCTGGAAGCTGTGAAAAATGAGGACGTAGATGCGTATACTCAAGCTTATACTTATCTACGCCACTTGTCGGAACAGGCTGTTAATTACCATAGAAGGAACGAACTTCTGGAGAAGGTGAAACGAGTTGCCCCAACATGGGCAGATTTAGTCAGTAACAAACGAGATGTTCATGGTAATGATACTCCTCCTGGAAGTGTACTGAATGCTTGGGTTTGGCGGCAATTAAATGATGAGTTAGATAGACGGGCATCATTAAATGTTACTGACATCCAGAATGACATTAAAACAACTAGTGATTATTTAAGGTTCACTACTGGACAACTTATTGAAAAGCGGTCCTGGGCATCCCAGATTCGAAGGATAAATGATAAACAGCGCCTCGCCCTTCATGGTTGGAAAATGATTGTCAAGAAAATTGGGAAGGGAACTGGTGCCCGAGCACCTAAGCTTAAAGCTGAGGCAAGAAAACTTATGCCAGAGTGTCAGTCAGCAGTTCCTGTATGGATAATGCCTTTAGCAAGGTTAGTTGATAACTTTAATCCATCTACTAATAAGTTTGATGTGGTAATAATTGATGAAGCCAGCCAGGCTGATTTGATGTCGTTAATAGCCATTTATATGGGCAAACAAATTGTTATTGTCGGTGATGATGAACAGGTTAGCCCCCTGGGAGTTGGTCAGAAAGTTGCGGAATTGCAGTCTTTAATTGAAACGATGCTTCAAGGAATCCCGAATAGAATTCTATATGATAGCACTTTTTCTATTTATGACCTAGCAATGACTATCCTTCAGCCGGTATGCCTGCGTGAGCATTTTCGCTGTGTTCCTGAAATTATTAACTTCAGCAATAGATTGAGTTATGATTGGAAAATCAGACCGCTACGTGACACCAGCAGTATAATCATCAAACCTCATCTTGTTGATTACAGGGTGGAAGCGGCTGTTTCAAACGGCAAAACCAATAAGGAGGAAGCTGCAGTTATTGCGTCACTAATTATAGCTTGCTCCAAGGAACCCGCTTATGAACATGCAACGTTTGGCGTTATCTCCCTAGTTGGTGAGGAACAAGCCCTTATAATAGACAGTATATTGCGGAAGTATATAGATCCAAATGAATATGCCAGAAGAAAGATCCAATGCGGCAATTCAGCGCATTTCCAAGGTGATGAAAGAGATGTAGTGTTTCTGTCCATGGTCGATACTAATGATAAAGAAGGACCCCTTCCTATTAAAAGGGAGGGGGCACTTGGGATGTTTAAGAAGCGCTTCAATGTTGCAGCCAGTAGAGCTCGAGACCAGCTGTGGGTGGTTTATTCTCTAAACCCTGAAACCGATTTACAAGATGGAGATTTACGTCTCCAGCTCATCCAACATGCGAAAGATCCCAATGCTTTTGCCCGGGAACGTGAAAGAGTTTTGGAATGCACTGAATCTGATTTTGAAAAGCAAGTAGCGGGTATTTTAATGGATGCTGGATATAAAGTAATACCGCAATGGAAAGTTGGATCATTCAGGATCGATATGGTGGTTGAGGGCAACGGGAAAAGGCTAGCTGTTGAGTGTGATGGGGACAAGTGGCATACATTGGATAATCTCCAGGATGATATGAACCGTCAAGCCATCTTGGAACGGTTAGGCTGGAGCTTTGTCCGCATTCGTGGATCGCAGTTTTACCGTGATCCCCAGCAAGCTATGATACCAGTTTTCGAACGGCTCAAAAGCATGGACATAGCTCCAGTTTTAGATTCAAACCTCGATATAATAAAAAACCAGGATAATGATCTACTGGAAAGAGTTAAACGCAATGCAGCTGAGATTAGGGCAAAGTGGGAAGAAGACACGGAAGAGATAACGTACAACAATCCTCCTCCTCATAACAAGTGGACCAGACAGAGTAAAGTAACCAAAGCTAAGAGTATAAAAAAGAATGAGGCTGCACAAAGCGAAGTCTCTAGAAATGAAACCATATCATCGATGCCACTCATATCAGAGCTGCCAAGAAAAAGAGCAGATGTAATTAAAGAACCAGCGGCACCTGCCTACAAAGCAATGCCCAATATAAGAACAAATTCTGGATCTAAGCCATCAGTTACGCAATTGCTTAGGGACAAAGGTATAAACTTTATTGACAAACGGGATAAAGGAGGAGCGCTCTGGGTGGTTGGTGGAAAGGAACTTACCATTAGTATGGAAGATATTGCAGCACATGGTTATAAATTCATCTTTACCGCCAAGGGAGGTAGGGCTACAAAACATAAACCTGGCTGGTATTATAAATAGTTTAAGAGGGAGAGTAGCCCCTCCTGTTGAAACTACTAATATACCCGAAGGCATAATTGAGAGTGGCGGATGTTTCGAGATAGTAACGGTTGATGTGGCGCTTGGGAGATGCTTTTACATTTGGGGGGAATTCTTTTGCCTGGTAATAAAAGGCCAAATGATTGTGATGATAAAGCTAGTGCTCTTGAAAAAATTATAAATTGGATCGTTGATACTAACCCCACAGAAATAGTTTCATATGTAGATAAACTTAGGGAGCAAAACCCGGGCATAACAGATGATGAGTTAGCCAAGAAAATTGTTAGCCGAAAAGCTATAAAGAATGGTCTGGTAGGAGCGATTGCGGGTATACCTGGGTTCATAGCTCTTCCTGTGACTGTACCAACTGATTTGGTAGCATCCTGGAAAATTCAATCCTATATGGCCGTTGCAATAGCGTATGTTTATGGTCATACATCACAGACCACTGATTTAAAAACCGATATTTATTTAATTCTTGCCGGCGATGCAGCAAAAGAAGCTTTAAAAAGAATGGGAATTGAAATTTCAAAAGAAGTAACAAAAAAAGCAATTGACAAATACATAACCCGAGAAGTAATGAAGAAAATCTGGAAAGTGGTAGGACAAAGAATCATTACAAAGGCCGGAGAAAAATCACTTACAAGCTTTATGAAAATGGTTCCTCTCGTGGGAGCACCTATAGGATATGGCTTTGATTGGTTTGCAACTAGGGCTGTCGGTTATACAGCCATTAAATATTATAGCAGTTAGTACAAGGCGGTGGATTAATTTGCCGAAAAAAAGAGTTCGCTCCTATGATTTCATCCCATATGAGATTAATGACTGGAGTAGTGTTGATTTTGCTCTTTATTACCAGCGGGAAGAGGATAAAAAATACAACCTAAGTGTTGAACACTATAAAAAGAAGTGTGAAGAATTAGAAAAGGTCATAAATATGTATCGCGATAACTTGGAAGAAATGGTTAATAAGCGAATTGCTTCTATAGAGACAAAAACATTAGAAGCAGAAGTGGCCAAAGCAGTTGCTGCTAAGGAAAAAGAATTAATAGAGCGGTATAGTCAGCAAAATAAAGTTTTACAACAAAGATATTTGCAGAAAATCAAAAACCAACAAGCTCAAATTGATAAGTTAATACGTGAATTAAACAAAGATATGCCTAAAAGAATAGGTAAACCATTTGCTTCTAGGTATAAAAGTGAGTGTTACTATTGCCATAGGGTTATACAGGAAACCGATTATATTTGTAAAGCGAAGTTTTCTAATGGTATTGAAAAGTATGTTCATGAAGATTGCTGTAAATAAACAATGTTGGATATAGTGTGATACTAATATCCAAGTTATCTCCAGAAAACCAAAAACCGCGCCAATCGGCGCGGTTGCTTATTTTCAGATGGTGGGTCATCGGCGACTCGAACGCCGGACTCCCTGATTAAAAGTCAGGTGCTCTACCGACTGAGCTAATGACCCATAAATATGGCTGGGGTGGCTGGATTCGAACCAACGCATGACGGAGTCAAAGTCCGTTGCCTTACCGCTTGGCTACACCCCAACGGTAAAGAGTATACTAGGCTTTTTCTACACCTGTCAAGTAGTTTGATTGGGGTGGATGATGGGATTCGAACCCACGACCCCCAGAGCCACAATCTGGTACTCTAACCAACTGAGCTACATCCACCACAAGATTCGATAACAGCTTCCCGCCAACTTTCAACTGCAAGGNTGGAGCACTACCGTCTATGTCTAACCAAACCTTACGGATAGATATGTTAGCACGAAAGNGGTCAAAAGTAAAGAATTTTAGCCCTGCTTATAAATGAAAGAAACCGCATTTGCGGTTGTTTAATCAATGGCGTCCCCGGAGGGATTCGAACCCCCGACCCACGGCTTAGAAGGCCGTTGCTCTGTCCAGCTGAGCTACAGGGACAAAAAATGGAGCGGGTGATGAGAATCGAACTCACGCGATCAGCTTGGAAGGCTGACGTTCTACCATTGAACTACACCCGCCCGCACAGAGTATTATACATGTTTCATTAGGTCATTTCAAGCAACAAAATGGACTTTTTCACGCTTTCCTATNNATGGAAACNGGTGGATAAANATGGTGCTTGGTAATGAAGGCAATGCCNACCTATCATTATATTATCGAAGCATACTTTTTATACCAAAATGTTTGCGCGAACTTGCATTGAATAGGCCAGGAAAGTATGTCATAATTATCGCGGTTAACTTACAAAGAACGGCAACTACCTGTAACGCTAACCAATACCTTAATCGGAAGCAGATTTATTACGGTAATTGTACCTTAATCAACGGAAAGAAGCATAAGCCATTTGAATGGCCTAATAATGAGCTTTATAATGTAAGGAAGTTCTTATATCAGGAGTGACAGCATGTTCGAACAATATTTTAAGGCNTTGGGTGAACCGACCCGACTGCGGATTATTAAATTATTGAGTGAAAAGGAATTATGTGTTTGTGAACTAGAACACATTATGCGCATAAGTCAGCCGCGTATTTCCCAGCACCTGAAGGTACTTAAGCAAACGGGATTAGTTTGTGAAAGACGTGAAGGGCAACGCCGGGTGTGCTGGGTGGATTACGACAAAGCGGAAGCTATGTTAGAGGATTTCCGGCGCTTTCTGTATCAGCCTTTAGAGGAAATGGAAGAATTTAAGGATGATTATATTCGCATGGGGCATTTACAAGGGGAATTGTAGGATAAATAGCGGGGTTGTATAAGCCTGGTTGGGGGAGAAATGAATTGGAACAATGGATCAATCAGGTGGGACCGGAACTAATCCGGTCATTTTCCCTTTTGGGTTATGGACTGGTATTTTTAGCAGGTATTGTGACCAGTATTACTCCCTGTAATGTCAGTATGATTCCGATTATTATTGCTCATGTCAGCAGCTTAAAGGCTGGACGTAGGGAGGGTTTTGCCCTTTCAGTATTCTTTACCCTGGGCACAGCTACTACCTTTATGCTGTTGGGACTGGTTATAGCCAATATTGGCGGGATTTTTGGCACTAGCCAGAGCCTTATCTATTACTTTGTAGCCGGAATATGTACTGTTATTGCTCTGAACCTGCTGGGCTTAATCCCTTTGAATTTTAGTTTCGGCTATGGTCTCACTGACAAAGTGGGCTCCCGAAAAGGACCGGTAGGAAGCTATATATTGGGTTTGGTNATGGGCTTGGCCGGTTCCCAGTGCGGNACACCGNTACTGTTAGCCATTCTGTCTTTGGCTATGGCCAATGGGCAGTGGCTATACGGGGCAACATTGCTGTTTGTGTATGCCTTGGGCCGTGGAGTACCCATTGTTATTATTGGCACCTTTACCGGTTTGATTACTCATATGGAGACTTTTGCCCGTTGGAGCGACCTGATGAATAAGCTGGCTGGGGTAATGCTTATTATGGTGGCGGGTTATTTTGTATGGATAGCCTAAACTAGCTTTTGGCGAGATATATCTGTAGTATGCATAAATCTCCGTCCTTTTCTCAAAATAGGGATGGAGGTGTTTTTATGATTCAATTGACGCAAAAGGAAAGGACTCTGCTGGAAGACCAGAAAAAACACGAACAGATCTGTATTGAAAAGTACACCAATTACGCTAATCAAGCCCAATCCCCTCAACTTAAGCAGCTATTCCAGTCATATGCGGCCCAGGAGCAAAACCACTATAATACCATCAATCAGATCCTTAATGGGCAGGTTCCTAATGTCAACCAAAGCCAGCAACAGGCGGGCAGCCAGCAGCAGAGTGCGGCCCAAGCAGCTCAGTCAGCCACCAATATGCAGGGAGCCATGGCTAATCAGAGTGATGCCAGCCTCTTAAATGACATGCTCATGACTGAGAAGTATGTTTCTTCCGCTTATGATACGGCTATTTTTGAGTTTACTGACTCTAATGTGAGGCAAGTATTGAACCACATACAAAAGGAAGAACAGCAGCACGGAGAAGGTATTTTCAATTATATGCAAAGTCGCGGAATGTATAATCCTCAGTAGCGGGGATAGCCAACAGGCGCCGTTAGGAGCGGTCAGATAGGGATTATTAATTCCTGAAAAATTCGGCATAGTCGTAGATTTTCGGCTATGCCGTTTTTTCGTTTAGTTTGGTAAGTCGATAGC
>JGI24714J26587_10002893_pt1 | contig 11079 bp, 8 predicted proteins | sample BioPla4DNA2_FD_26587 | JGI IMG/M metagenome (IMG submission 26587)
ATTTATTATATCGTCATTTCCCCGCAATTGCTATAACTGCAGCAAAAATCCATGATGCACCTGCCTCATGCAAGGCTTGGGCACAGGTACTCAGCGTGGCACCGGTGGTGACCACATCGTCCACTAAAAGAATATTGAGCCCATCGACAACCGATGGATCGGAAACTTTGATTGAATTCTCCAGATTTTTAAGCCTTTCTTCCCTGGATGAAAGGCTTTGGGGTTTCGTGTGACGGGTCTTAGTCAGTGCATTCACCACAGGTATATTCAAAATCCTACCCAGTGCTTGCCCAACTATCTCGGATTGGTTATAGCCCCTGCTCATCTTCTTCCTCCTGTGCATAGGCACCGGGACTATGAGGTCAAAATCGGGCATGAAGGGATGCTTGTCAAGCTCATCCCACATCAAGAAGGCGAAAGTCCCGGCTGCTCTGGGTCTTCCGAAGAATTTCATGGCTTGAATGGCCTGCTCTACAGAGTCTTCATAGATGAATGAAGCGAACAGGCCATTGATCCAGGGGATCCGGGGTGCCCGTTCAAAGCCCCTGCCGTATCTGGGAAGACATGCATAACAGGGTTCACAGGTGCTGATTTTTGCGGTTTCAGGAAGTATAGCTCCGCAAAAGATACATTTCTCAGGATATACCAGCCTCAGCAGGCGTTCATGGAAGCCGGGTCCTTTAAGACAATCGGTTTTGAGCACATAATCTCTCCTTCAATCCGGAATAGCGCTCCCGCTCATTGCTGTCTTCTATCATCCGCCGGAGTATGTCGGGGTTTCCTATGATCACCACTAATCTCTTCGCTCTGGTTATGGCAGTATACAGAAGGTTTCTGTATACAAGCATTGGAGGAACCTTCAAAAGCGGGATTACAACCGCCGGGAACTCACTGCCCTGGCTTTTGTGAACTGTCACCGCATAGGCATGCTCCAGATTATCCAGAGTGTCAAAGGTATATTCGCAAATCCTCTGATCTTCGTACCTCACCGTGATGATCTGATTCTTTAAATCCACATCGGTAATGACGCCGGTATCTCCGTTATAGACGCCCAGACCCTCACTGAGTTTACCCTGCATGTCCATCTGGGTCCATACCTTGTTATAGTCATTCTTAATCTGCATTACCCTGTCACCCACACGATAGGCTATACCACCCGCCAGCTTCTGGGGCTTTCTTTCGTGAGGCGGGTTGATCCGCTGCTGGAGCCTTGCATTAAGATTGTAGACGCCGGTATCCCCTTTCCGCATGGGAGTAAGTACCTGGATATCCCTCATAAAATCATAACCGAATCTGTCAGGGATATGGGAGGCACAGAGCTCTATGACTGCTTCAACCGTCTCTCCCGGATCCAGCCTGGGTATAAAATAGAAGTCGCCTTCTTCGGTGTTGAGAATGGGCTCCATTCCCTGGTTTATCCGATGGGCGTTGACGATGATCATGCTTTCTTCGGACTGCCTGAAGATTTTATCCAGCTTTACAACCGGCACCTCACCGCTCTCTATGATATCGGACAGGACATTCCCCGGTCCCACTGAGGGAAGCTGATCCGCATCCCCAACCAGTATCAGTCTGGTACCCGGCTTCATAGCCTTTAAAAGTGAACTCAGAATCACAATATCTATCATGGATGCCTCATCCATGATGATCACGTCGGCATCCAGCGGGTTTTCTTCATTCCTGGAGAAATAGGCTCTGTCCTCCTGCCCGATCTCATACCCCACTTCAAGGAGACGATGAACGGTTTTTGCCTCATAGCCCGATGTCTCACTGATCCTCTTTGCGGCACGACCTGTGGGCGCACACAGCAGAACCCCAACTCCATGCTCCTGAAATATTTCAATAAGGGCCTTGATAATGGTAGTTTTTCCCGTTCCCGGTCCGCCCGTTATCACAGTGACGCCATTTTCAATAGCGGTTTTGATGGCTGTCTTCTGGTTCTCGTCCAGAGAAATCCGGTTCTGTTTCTCGTAATGCGACAGCCATTGATGGACATCATCCATCAGACCATTCTCAATAAACTGGTTCAGGGCGGTAAGCCGTCTTGCGCAGTACCTTTCAGCCTCAAAAAGATAGTGGGCATAGACTCTGTCGGCATACTGTCTTTCAATATGTATCTCAGACTCAAGCAAGAGTCCGTCAAAGGCATTATGGATCAGCTGCTCAGGGACATTTGTCAGCTTATGTGTCTCACTGATAAGATCTTCCTTCAGGTAATAGGTGTGTCCGTTGAGGATCGAATGGCTTAATCTGTGCCATAAGGCGCTTTTCAATCGAAATTCGGAACAGGGATCAATGCCCAGCCTAAGGGCGATACTGTCACAGGTCTTAAATCCCAGTCCCACATCGGGATCCATGAGCCGATAAGGATTCTTCTGAATCTCCCTTTCGGCAGAGGTGCCAAACTTCTTCCATATTTTTGTTGCGTATAGGGAGGATATGCCGAATTTTTGAACCAGCATGACCACACCGCGCATGGACTCATGCTCCGAAAAGGCTTGTCCGAACGCCAGGGCTTTTTCTGGCCTAATCCCTTTAATCTCTGTCAGACGAAGGGGATCGGACTGTAAGACTGTAAAGGTCTCTTCCTTAAATCTTGCCACTATTTTTTTAGCGGTGGCAGGACCCAACCCCTTGATAAAACCGCTTGCAAGATATCGCTCCATTTCCTCAAGCTCTGTGGGGATCTGCCTTTTGCACTCGGAAACCGAAAACTGCGGGCCATAGTCCGGATGGGCCGTCCATTCACCCATGGCAGTGATGGATTCACCGGGCATAAGCAGGGGCATGATGCCAACAAGGGTGTGAACCTTCCTGCCCTCTTTGATCTGGCAAATGGTGTATCCATTGCTTTCGTTTGTGTAGATAATGGTTTTGACAATACCCGTAATCTGTTCCATCTTCCACCCGCTGGTTCAGCCATCGGCATTAAACTTACTACCAGTTATGATACAATACCTGTCTATCAGGGGCAACACTTCGATGGGGTACATCTGCTGCATATCCCTGATAATCCGGGGCACTTGCGGATTATCACCGGAAGTGGAGACGTAGAGCTTGCCATCGGTCATGAGTTTATCAGGGATTTCCTCAGAAAAGGTCATCCTGATAATCCCTTCAAGATTATCTGAAGCATCTTCAGGAATGGTCAGGATAATCTTAAAACCCGCGTTACAGTTCTTACGGGGCTGCTTTTTGAGGATTTCCATAACCGTGAGGAATATGCCGTAAAATGCAAATATGGACAGTAATACAATTGCCAGAACCACTTTATCAACCTCCATATTTCGCCCAAGCTTGACATATATTGATTTTTATCAATAAATTCTATATAATATGCTTGGTGGTAAATAAGTGTTATACAACAGGACATGCCTGCCATTGGAGGACTCTTATGCTGAAAAAACCGATTTCTTGCCTGAAACCCGGGATGCGGCTTGCCAGGGATGTATTCACGGATGACGGACGGGTTTTACTGCTTAAGGGATTTGTTATAAAGCCCCGGTACATACAGCGGCTCTCAGCCTATAATGTCGATCATGTCTTTGTAGAGGAAGAACTGGTTCCCCTGAAGCTGATAGATGAGGAGGTTATCTACGAGGATGTTTTCTGCAATATCAAATCGGTCATGGAAAGCGCCCGGCTGGATAAGCCCCTTGACATTGAGACCCTTAGAGAAACCGTTTATGAACTTGTGCGCCAGATTCTGAACGATGATACCGTGTTCATGGCTCTCACCGGTATCCGGGATATTGATAACTATACTTTCCTTCATTCGGTAGATGTCTGCATATATTCGGTTATTGCAGCCAAGGCTCTCAACATGCCCCTCGATGAGATAAGGGATTTGGCATTGGCAGCCATCCTCCATGATATTGGAAAATGCAGGATACCCCTGGAGATACTCAACAAACCCGGTAAACTAACAGATGAAGAATATTTCATCATGAAAAACCATTCCATTTACGGAATGGAAATAACAGAACAGACACCCGAACTGTCTGCAAGAATACCCAAGATCATATGCCAGCATCATGAAAAGTGGAATGGCTCGGGATACCCCATTGGCCTTAAAGATTTTGATATAGACCGGATGGCACGTATCATCAGCATAGCCGACGTTTATGATGCCCTTACTGCCAACCGTGTTTACCGCAAACGTTATATGCCCCATGAGGCTGCGGAATACCTCATGTCCCAGACTGAGCAGTTCTTTGATCCCTACATACTTCAGACCTTTATAGACAATATTGCCATATATCCAGAGAATCTTATTGTGATGCTCAACACCGGTGAAGTTGCACGGGTACTTTCCTCAAGGAGGGGTCTTCTGTCCATGAGACCCATTGTTTCAGTTATCACAAGAAAAAACGGCCCCCCTGTTCTCGATCCATATGTGTTGGATCTTCAGAAGAACCCCACAGTTTTTATAGTGGATATCATCAGCTGATGCACCTGTTAATCCTTATAGCCCCGGGTAAAGCGTGATGAAGCACGGGCTTTACAATTTTTTATTTAATGGACATACTTTTATGGTTTTATAGTTGTTGCTGACAGGACGTTTTATACCGTGTTATGATGTATATGGTTCACTCTTTACATTTCGTATTAAGGAGGAAAACAGCATGAAAAATATTCCGGAAGTAAAACTGGGCATCATTGCGGTCAGCCGCGACTGTTTCGTCATCTCTCTGTCTGAGAAACGCAGGGAAAGAATGGTTTCAGCTTTTGGTAAGGCAGGCGGCTCCATCATCGAGATTCCAACTACTGTCGAGAATGAAAAAGACATGCTCAAGGCCGTTGATGAGGCAAAAGCGGCAGGGTGTAATGCGCTGGTGGTGCTGCTGGGCAATTTCGGTCCTGAGACACCGGAAACCCTTATCGCAAAGTATTTTGACGGGCCGGTGATGTATCTTGCCTCAGCCGAGGAGCACAGCGATGATCTCATCCATGGCAGAGGCGATGCCTATTGCGGCATGCTTAACTGCTCCTACAATCTGGGACTGCGCAAGCTGCGCGCATTCATTCCGGAATATCCGGTTGTTACTGCAGAAGAGGGCGCCGGGCTGATCCTTGAATTCATTCCGGTTGCAAGAACTCTCATCGGGCTCAAACACCTGAAAATCTTCACCTTCGGGCCGAGGCCTTACGACTTTTTTGCCTGCAATGCACCCATCAAGGCACTTTATGACCTGGGTATTGAGATCCAGGAGAATTCAGAACTGGATCTTCTCATCTCATACAAGGCCCATAAAAATGATCCGAGAATAGCGGATGTGGTGAAAGACATGGCGGAGGAACTGGGTGAAGGAAATACATATCCCGACATGCTTGAAAGGATGGCTCAATATGAGTTGACCCTTCTGGATTGGGCTGAAGCAAATCTTGGGGCAAGCCGCTATTTTGTCTTTGCCAATAAATGCTGGCCTGCATTCCCTGAACAATTTGGTTTTGAGCCATGCTATGTCAACAGCCGTCTTGCATCAAGAGGTATTCCGGTAGCCTGTGAGGTAGATATCTATGGTGCCCTCAGCGAGTATATCGGTGCCTGTGTAACCGGTGATGCTGTCACCCTGCTTGATATTAACAACTCGGTACCTGAGGATCTGTACAGGGAAAGTATAAAAGACCGGTATCCCTACAAGCTTACCGACACCTTCATGGGCTTTCACTGCGGGAACACACCCATATGCAAGATGAATAAGGGATGCGCCATCAAATACCAGTTGATCCAGCACAGATTGCTTGAAACAGGAGACCCCAACTTTACACGGGGCACGCTGGAGGGGGACATTGCACCCGGTGACATCACGTTCTTCAGACTGCAGAGCGCAGCTGATACCAGTCTCCACGCATACATAGCCCAGGGAGAGATCCTGCCTGTTCCAACAAAATCCTTTGGCGGCATCGGGGTCTTTGCCATTCCTGAAATGGGAAGGTTCTACAGACATGTTTTGATAGAAAAGAGGTTCCCTCACCACGGAGCAGTAGCCTTTGCGCATTGTGGCAAGGCGCTCTTTTTCATCTTCAAATATCTGGGCGTTGAGGATATATCCTTTAACCAGCCCAAGGGTATGCTCTACAAAACAGAGAACCCATTTGCATAGCATAAAAAAGAGAGGCTGCCGACACTTTAGTGCAACCTCTCTTTTTTTATCTTTCAAGGTAATGTCATTTTCATACAGGCAGGCTTTGTTTAAGCGCCCAGGCCTGCTTCCTTTCTTAAAAGCTCTGCCTTGTCGGTCTTCTCCCAGGTAAACTCCTCATCCTCCCTGCCGAAATGGCCGTATGCAGCTGTCTTTTTATAGATGGGTCTTCTAAGATCCAGCATCCGTATGATGCCAGAGGGGGTGAGATCAAAATTCTTCCTGATGATATCGGCAATCCTTTCCTCCGGAATACGGGATGTTCCAAAGGTATCCACCAGGATGGAAACCGGCTGAGCCACGCCAATGGCATAGGCAAGCTGAACCTCGCAGCGATCGGCAATGCCCGACGCTACAATATTCTTAGCCGCATATCTGGCCGCATATGCTGCCGAACGGTCAACCTTCGTGGGATCCTTGCCTGAGAAGGCGCCTCCCCCATGCCGGCCCATACCGCCGTAGGTATCCACAATGATCTTCCTGCCTGTCAGCCCTGAATCCCCCTGGGGACCTCCGATAACGAACCTGCCTGTAGGGTTGATATAGTATCGGGTTCTGTCGTCCAGAAGGTGATGAGGAATAACAGGACGGATAACATATTCTATGATATCCTTATGGAGTTGTTTGTATTCTGTCTCCTGTCCATGCTGGGCTGAGATAACAATGGTATCCACCCTAATCGGTTTTCCATCCTCATATTCAACAGTCACCTGGCTTTTCCCGTCAGGTCTGAGGTAGGCCAAAGTTCCGTTTTTGCGAACCGAAGTAAGCTGCTGTGTCAACTTGTGGGCAAGGGAGACAGGCATGGGCATGAGTTCGGGCGTCTCATTGCAGGCAAAGCCGAACATCATTCCCTGGTCACCTGCACCTATGGTAGCGGAGGATGCGTCCGCCGCGGCATGGTTCCTGGCCTCAAAGGCCTCATTAACGCCCATGGCTATATCGGGCGATTGCTCGTCAATAGAGGTGATCACCGCACAGGTGTCACAATCGAAACCATATTTCGCGCGATCATAGCCTATCTCCCGAATGGTCTCTCTGACTATCCGCGGGATATCCACATAACATTTGGTGGTGATCTCTCCCATGACCAGTACCAGACCAGTGGTCACAGCGGTTTCACAAGCGACACGGGCATCGGGATCCCGTGCTATGATGGCATCCAAAATCGCATCTGAAATCTTATCGCATATCTTGTCCGGATGTCCCTCAGTAACCGATTCTGATGTAAAAAGTGTTCTTGCAGGCATTTGTACCGCTCCTTTCCTGTTTCGGGTGTATGACATATGACAGGAGCCGGGATAGGCCTAACCATAGCATGCATGCCATGGTTGAACAAAAAAAATCCCTTCCAATGAAGAGACTTCCCTAAGCCCCTCATCTCTCAGAATGCTGCCATTCTGCGGGAATTAGCACCATTGCCATACAGGCCGGTTGCCGGGTTTCATCGGGCCCAATCCCTCCACCACTCTTGATAAGGCAAAAGCATCAATTTTTCAGGTGAATCATACCATATGGAAATTTTGGAGTCAAGTGCGTTGACAAATGCTTTTCCCAATTAATATAATTGACTTGTGCACCATGTTTATACAAAGAAAAGGGGCACCGCAACGTCACGGCAAAAGTAGGCCGATGCTTAGATATATAATAGTTTGGCCGTTGCGGAACTGATTTGTGCTAAAAGCGAAATGTATTATTTCACTATGCAGGAGGGATCATGGGATTGAAAAGTATGAAAGATACCGCATTGGACAGCTTCCAGTATACCGTTTCGGAGCTGTTGATCAGGAACAAAAGCATATTGGACGGCATGACAAAGCTTGGGGATTCCAACTCAAGGATCAACAGAACTATTTCAAAGGCAGTAACCCAGTGCGGATGTATCAGGGTGAACGCAAAAAAACAGGAATATCCGGAAGATGTGGAATTCGACAATATAAACGGGGTATTGGACTCCCATGTTGAAGGCCATCTTTGCAGTTCATGCCGCGACCTTNTNGANAAGGATNTCGGCAGACACCTTTTTTATCTCACATCCATATGCAACACTCTGGATCTGAATCTGTATGATATCATCATAAAGGAGCTGGACAGGCTTCAAATGCTTGGAAGATACAGCTTGAGATAGATAGGCGCCTGAGTTTTATTAAGCAGGTATCATGAATCATCCTTTGATATGTAACATGCTATTATTTTACCCCATGGACTCCTTAACCGGCCCATGGGGTAATTCATATCTAAAATAGGGCTTGCAGCATCTCTTCAATGGTGTTTACAGGACGTATCTCCAGTCCATGATTGTCGCGGAGAGATCTGGCGCTTCCGGCAGGCATGATACAGCGCTTAAAGCCCAGACGGGCACACTCCGACAGACGTTTCTCACTTTGCCCCACAGCCCTTACCTCACCTGTGAGGCCAACTTCTCCGAAGAGTACTGTGTCATGGCTCACAGGCCTGCTTTTAAAACTTGAAGCAATAGCCGCCACTACCCCCAAATCGGCTGCCGGCTCTTCAATCTTCAATCCGCCTGCTACGTTCAGATAGGCATCGAAGCTGTGAAGCTGCATTCCCACCTTTTTTTCCAGAACCGCCATCAGCATGGCAAGCCTGTTGTGGTCAAGGCCAGTGGCCATCCTCCGGGGCATACCAAAACTGGTGGGACAGACCAGAGCCTGAATCTCCACCAGCATGGATCTGGTTCCTTCAAGGAGCCCCACCACTACAGATCCGGGCTGGTCTTCAGACCTGCCTTCCAGCATGATTGAAGACGGGTTTTGGACATCCATCAACCCTTTTTCACCCATTTCAAACAAACCGATCTCATTGGTAGATCCAAAACGATTCTTCACTGACCGAAGAATTCTGTAATCTTGGCGTCGATCCCCTTCAAAATAAAGAACCGTATCCACCATATGCTCCAGAACCCTCGGCCCTGCAATGGCCCCCTCCTTGGTTACATGACCCACAATGAAAACCATTATCCCCAGTTTCTTGGCAATCCTTAAAAGACTGCCCGTCACCTCCCGTACCTGGCTTACACTTCCAGGAGCAGAATTCAGCTTCCCGCTGTACATGGTCTGTATGGAGTCAATAACCACAAGCTCGGGTTTATCCCGCTCCAGTACGGCCTCAATCCTCTCCAAGGAGGTTTCAGATATCATGTAAAGATGATGGCATGCCAAACCAATACGATCGGCCCTTAGTTTAATCTGTTGAATGGATTCCTCTCCGGAAACATAAAGAACTCGCTTCTGGGAGGCTATTTTTGAACACACCTGAAGGATCAGAGTGGATTTCCCTATTCCCGGGTCACCACCAACCAGAACCATGGACGCCGGGACAATGCCCCCACCGAGAACCCGATCAAGCTCGGCGCTGCCCGTGCCAATTCTGAATCCTTCGGCAGCGTCGATATCTGATAATGGAATAGCCGGTGGCAGATCCTTTAATGAATGCTTAATCTCGGAAGCCTGCTCCGGCTCTGCCACCTCCTCCAACAAAGTGTTCCATTTCAGACAGGATGGGCATTTCCCAAGCCAGCCGCTACTCTCGTATCCGCATTCGCTGCATATATATTTTGTTCGTATCTTTGACATTTCCGCCTCCATATGGGTAGGACTAAACCTAATTTATCATAAAAAAGGGAGTTTGAAACTCCCCTTAACTCTTAATCCTGAATCCTCTTCCATTTGATACCCTCCGGGGTATCCATAAGCTCTATGCCCATACCCCTGATTTTATCCCGTATCTCATCGGCCAGCTTCCAGTTCTTCTCCTGGCGTGCCTTTTGACGCAGAGCTATCAGTTCCTCAATCTCCTCATCCAGTTGAACGGTTTCCTTTTCCAGGGATGCATCCTCCAGGCCAAGACCAAAAACACTGTCCATCTTCAACAGAAGCTTGTATAGATCATCTGATTTTTGGGGATGCCTTACCACATTCCATGCTATGCCCAGGGCACGGGGTATGTTTAGATCATCACGTATTGCCTCCTCAAAATCCTTCAGGAAGGTATCGCAAAGAGCTTTATCAACAGGATCACGTCCGTCCTTATGGGCGCGTGCGCCTTCCATGAACCGGTTATAAGCGGTCTGGGATGATGCCATGCCCTCCCAGGTAAAGTTCAGCTTATTGCGATAATGGGCATTGAGGCACATAAAGCGGAAAGCCAGTGGATTGTAACCCCTCTCCCGCAGATCCGAAACCGTATATGCATTATTCAGGCTCTTGGACATCTTTCCGTTGTTGACCATCATGAACTCACCGTGAAGCCAGAAGCGGACTGCAGGTTTTCCCGTAAGGGCTTCAGACTGGGCTATCTCGTTCTCATGATGAACAGGGATATGGTCCACCCCTCCTGTATGGATATCGAAGGTATCACCCAGATATTTTCGCCCCATAGCGGAACACTCAATGTGCCATCCGGGATAACCCATTCCCCATGGGCTTTCCCACTGCATGATGTGTTCCGGAGGAGCCTTTTTCCAGAGAGCAAAATCCGCAGGATGCCGTTTCTCTTCATTAACCTCCACCCTGGCGCCTGCCAGCTGTTCCTCAAGGTTTATACCCGATAGCTTTCCATAGTCGGGGAATCTGGAGATGTCAAAATATATACCGTCGCTGGTCTCGTAAGCGTATCCCTTCTCAACAAGCCCTTCCACAAAGGCAATCATCTCCGGGATATGATCTGTGGCCTTACAGATGATCTCGGGCTTTTCTATATTCAGCGCTGCTATATCCTCCATGAAGACACTGGTATAGTGATCGGCTATCTCCCAGGGAGTTTTTTTCTGCTCCCTGGCTCCCTTGATCATCTTATCCTCGCCCTCGTCTTCATCAGAAACCAGATGACCCACATCGGTAATATTCATGACATGACATAGCTTATATCCGTCATACTTCAAAACACGCCTTAATATATCCATAAACACATA
>JGI24714J26587_10002902_pt1 | contig 11057 bp, 3 predicted proteins | sample BioPla4DNA2_FD_26587 | JGI IMG/M metagenome (IMG submission 26587)
CAGTTTGAGATCATTCACCCGTTCTGCGACGGCAACGGGCGTATCGGGAGGATGCTCGTCCCGCTGATCCTGTATGAGAAGGAGTTGATCGGGAGCCCGATGTTCTACATCAGCGCCTACTTCGAGCGGTACCGGCCGGTCTACTACGAGCGTCTGCTCGCGGTATCCCGGGATGGGGACTGGAACGGCTGGATATCATTCTTCCTCGGCGCTATCGAGGAACAGGCGGAGGAGAACGGCCGGAAAGCGAAGGGGATCCTCGGCCTGTACGATGAGATGAAGCAGACGGTGCCGGCGGTAACCCGGTCACAGTATGCCATTGCTGCGGTTGATGCGCTCTTTAAAACGCCGATCTTCGTTCCGTCTGAGTTTTACGAGCAGTCGATGATCCCGAAGAAGACGGCAAACCGGATCCTCCAGCAACTCCGGGAACAGGAGATCATCGCCNTCCTTGAGGAGGGAAGCGGGAGCCGTGCCACGACGTATGTCTTCCCACGCCTGATCGCCATCACCGAGGGGGAACGGTTGTGAGTATTCTGATGCCACCAAACCGGTTTGTGTGTATCCAAACCCCGATCCAATACCAACAAATTAGTTTGTTGGTACCAGGATACCTGCAAACCATACACCGGGATGCGGTTGTGGGACACCTACGACCCACAACGAAATTTGTGGGACATGAAACGGATTTTGTGTCCCACAAAAACGGTAGTGCGACACCGGCGACGCACAACGATCGGACCCGGACAACCGCCGGGTCCGCGGCTTGCGGCGCGGGGGTGGCGGCATGAGCGCGGGAACGGGCGAAGAGCTCACCATTGATCCAACGAAGGTGCGGGAGTGGAAGCGGTATCCGGAGTATACGGACTCGGGGGTGGTGTGGTTGGGCGAGGTGCCGAAGCATTGGGAGGTGAAACGCTTTAAATACTGTGTCATCTTGAAAAGTAAGAAGATCAGTGGTCAGGAAACCGATCTCCCATATGTCGGCCTTGAGAACATAGAGCCCTGGACTGGTCAGTTCATTCAACCAGAGGAGCCGCTGCTCTCCGATGGGCAGTCGACCCTGTTCAATTCAGGTGACGTTCTTTTCGGTAAACTCCGCCCATATTTAGCCAAAGCGTTACGGGCACAAGCTCCCGGGATCTGTAGCAGCGAGTTCCTGGTATTAAGGCCGGTCGATGTAACGTCGGATTTTCTTGTAAACTATATCCTAAATCGTGATTTTATTCAAGCAGGTGATGCATCGACGTACGGCACAAAGATGCCCCGAGCAAATTGGGAGTTTATAGGAAGCCTACCTATCTATGCTTATACCCCCGCTCCCCGAGCAGCATGCCATCGCCGCCCTCCTCCGGTCGTACGTGGACCTCCACCCCCACGCCATCACCCGGAAGGCCGAGATCATCCTCGACCACTTCTCAAACGAAGTGATGCACCGGATCGGCGGGCAGGCAAAAGCGATGCTCGTCACCCGGTTCCGCCTCCACGCCGTCCGTTACAAGCGGACCATCGACCGGCTCATCAAGGAAGAGAACCTCCCGTTTGCGGCGCTCGTCGCGTTCTCCGGGGAGGTGTTTGACCCTGACCTCCAGGAGACCTTCACCGAAGGCGGGATGAACGGGTTTTCTGACCGGCAGACCGCGGCGGAGTTCAACAAACCAGAGAACCGTATCCTGATCGTTGCAAATAAGTTCCAGACTGGCTTTGATCAACCGCTCCTCCACACGATGTACGTGGACAAGAAACTCGCCGGTGTCGCCGCCGTCCAGACCCTCTCGCGACTGAACAGGATCCATCCCCTAAAGGAGGAGACGATGGTCCTCGACTTCGCAAACGATGCCCAGGAGATCGAGAAGGCGTTTGCACCCTACTATAAGAAAACCCTCCTCGATGAGCCAACCGACCCGAACACCCTCTACGACCTGCGGTACCGGCTTGACGAGTATGCCATCTCCACGCCTGATGAGGTCCAGACGTTCGGGAACGAGTACTTCTCGCCCCAGGGGAGCCAGAAGAACCTCCACGCCATCATCAGGCCGGTCGTCGAGAACTTCATGGACCTCGAGCCTGAGGACCGGGTGATCTTTAAACGGACCCTCCGGCAGTTTGTCAACCTCTACGCGTTTCTCTCGCAGATCATCACGTTCCAGGATGTGCCGCTCGAGAAGTATTACCAGTTCGCCCGATATCTCAGAAAGGCGCTCCCGAAGGAGAACGAACGCCTCCCCGTGGATATCCTCGAGAATATCGATATGGACTCTTACCGGATCCAGGAGACGAGCAGCGGGAAGGTCATGATCAACGCTGACGGGACGTTGAAGCAGGCCGGGGATGGGTCACTCCACCCGAACCCCGAGGAGAAGGCGCCTCTCTCGGAGATCATCCACTACACCAACGAGAACTTCGGCACCGACTTCACTGATGAGGATAAACTCTCCTACTTTGCTGACGATATGGAGAAACGGCTGATCGGAAACCCCGTGCTGCGGCAGACCTTCAACCCGGAGATCAACTCACAGGAGAACATCCAGATTGCGTTTGGCAACTTCTTCGAGGATACCCTTGTGGAGATGCTCTCCACGAACAAGGAGATCTTCAAAAAGATCAACGATGATGATGCGTTCGCCGCGATCTTCAAGGATTATATGTTCCAGAGGATCTATTCCCAGGTTGTGACCGGGACCGGTTGATCGGTTCTCATCACGCAGGTGAGGGGAGCCGGCGCGTAGCGGGACGTTTATGTTCCGGTGCTGTGATATCTCCTGGACGACGGGTATCGATGTCCTCCATCCGGGGTCTGGCGATGAAGGGCATCCTGATGCTCCCTCCTTTGCCTTTAAGGCAGCCTGCCCGGTCCCTCTGTTTCTTCTTCTTCTTCTGCGAACCTGCCCGCCTGAACATACCTATCCGTCTCAAGCAGCGCCCTGCCGATCCCGCGAACCCCGGCAAGGAACGCTTCCCACCCCTGCTGCTAATTGTGATCGTATGAGAGCCGGACGGTCCTGCCCTGGAGGGGGATGACGGTATCGATCTCATCAGGAGACGGCACCGAGAAGATGATACTTCTCTCCTATTTCGGGAGCATCTCCGGATAGAGGAGCATGCACCGCCGGGAAGCCGTCTTTGTTGCATAGGTGAAACAGCTGGTAGAGATCGGCCTGGGAGACGCCCAATCCCATGTCGTCCAGGTCCAGGCGCTTGTCCGGGTATCGCTGATCGCCTCAACCTCCGGGACTCCAATGACAATAATTCAAACACCCGAGAAGCCAAACTTTCTTCTGTTCAATCCTGCCATTTCAATCCTATCTTAGTCCAATTCAAACGTTGAGACTGTTCGAACCACTCAAAGAACGAGTAAAATATTTCAATCCTATCTTAGTCCAATTCAAACAAATCTATCGAACCAATTCAATCTTATCGCAGGAATTATTTCAATCCTATCTTAGTCCAATTCAAACCGTTTTGGTCCATTCCTGACATGTTTTGATTTCAAGATTTCAATCCTATCTTAGTCCAATTCAAACTCTGTTCGGCCTCTAAAACCCGTTCCCGATACTCATTTCAATCCTATCTTAGTCCAATTCAAACGCATACCTCGGGATACCATCGTCGGCGATGCTCCTGACAATTTCAATCCTATCTTAGTCCAATTCAAACTTGACGACGGTGACGGTGTAGCGGTCAGGCCCAGTCATTTCAATCCTATCTTAGTCCAATTCAAACGGGAGGGTGTGAGATAGAATGACAGACAACTCAGGATTTCAATCCTATCTTAGTCCAATTCAAACGAAACTTAATCTTCGTTCTCTAGATGAAAAAATAATATTTCAATCCTATCTTAGTCCAATTCAAACATTCCACCTGTCGTCCGGTCGTAGATGCAACGTCGCATTTCAATCCTATCTTAGTCCAATTCAAACGATTACTCACCGGTGCAAACGATATCAATGCCCAACTATTTCAATCCTATCTTAGTCCAATTCAAACGAACTTGCAGGGAAGAATTTCCGCGAATTCGTTGCAAGATTTCAATCCTATCTTAGTCCAATTCAAACAATTCAATGAAGCGTTAGCAGCTACAGCAGAATCCGCATTTCAATCCTATCTTAGTCCAATTCAAACCTGCTGCGAAAGCTCGAGCTCGCAGAGACTCCAGACGTTATTTCAATCCTATCTTAGTCCAATTCAAACTGAAGTGTTTGCCTCAAAGAACGCTGCAATAGCAGTATTTCAATCCTATCTTAGTCCAATTCAAACTGGCAACGTCCAAACGCAGCTGGATTCAGGGGAAATAAATTTCAATCCTATCTTAGTCCAATTCAAACGAGCTGCAGCTGCCCGTTACGATTTATACGAAGTGATTTCAATCCTATCTTAGTCCAATTCAAACCGGCTCAAAAGAATGGGAAATCCTGGATAAACGACATTTCAATCCTATCTTAGTCCAATTCAAACATCTTTGACGTTTACGGGCTATCTGGATAGTCTAAAATTTCAATCCTATCTTAGTCCAATTCAAACGGCATCAGACCTTCCGGAACCAGTATTCGACTGGTATCATTTCAATCCTATCTTAGTCCAATTCAAACAGATTCGTAAATTCGAACGGATATGAGTATGAGATCATTTCAATCCTATCTTAGTCCAATTCAAACCAAAGCCCCGCGGTCTAAGAAACTCATTTCTTCCAGATTTCAATCCTATCTTAGTCCAATTCAAACTTTCCAGCGCGGGAAGTAGGGTTTTCGAATTAACCCCGAGATTTCAATCCTATCTTAGTCCAATTCAAACAACGGCGCGCCTTGTCCCGCTTACCGTCAATATATAATTTCAATCCTATCTTAGTCCAATTCAAACGCCAGGGCGTCAAGAACCTCTTCCCGGTTCTCTATCATTTCAATCCTATCTTAGTCCAATTCAAACGCGCGGGCTACTTTCCCCAAAGCGTACGCCTTCATCATTATTTCAATCCTATCTTAGTCCAATTCAAACGTCTTCCAAACCCAATATTTCGACGATGTTTGGAGTATTTCAATCCTATCTTAGTCCAATTCAAACCCGTGGATTTGGGGAGCTGGCTTGTGGCGCCCCAATTCATTTCAATCCTATCTTAGTCCAATTCAAACGGATATTCTTCCTCATAAGCTATTTTTGTAAACGTCGATTTCAATCCTATCTTAGTCCAATTCAAACGGACACTTCTGATTTTCTGATATGCGGCAAGCAGGTATTTCAATCCTATCTTAGTCCAATTCAAACGGAGGCCGCGCGCTTGTTGAACGTATGGTAGAAGAAGATTTCAATCCTATCTTAGTCCAATTCAAACCATAACGTCGAACACTAGCGCCTTTTCACCGTAGACATTTCAATCCTATCTTAGTCCAATTCAAACCATAACGTCGAACACTAGCGCCTTTTCACCGTAGACATTTCAATCCTATCTTAGTCCAATTCAAACCGCGTTTCGTTCTATCGTTTCGGCCCGGCATTCTAGTATTTCAATCCTATCTTAGTCCAATTCAAACGGGAAATCAATATTAAAACGTTTGTCATGCTTGGGTTATTTCAATCCTATCTTAGTCCAATTCAAACGGCGGCGCGGGCCTGGGCGGGGCTCGTCATGCCAGATTTCAATCCTATCTTAGTCCAATTCAAACTTGGCTGCTACGGAGGTTAGACGGAGCGGCATATCCCCATTTCAATCCTATCTTAGTCCAATTCAAACGGGGTATACATCATACACGTGCCGGGATTCGATAGATTTCAATCCTATCTTAGTCCAATTCAAACGGGCACTGATGCAACTATCGAGAGCGTCGAACTCCTTGCATTTCAATCCTATCTTAGTCCAATTCAAACTGCCTGAATATCTTCCTGAGACACTTTATACTGTCCGATTTCAATCCTATCTTAGTCCAATTCAAACTGAATAGCTTCGTTAGCCTGAGTGAGTATAGCTAGCATTTCAATCCTATCTTAGTCCAATTCAAACGTGTATCATTGAGAAGCGCTAGAGCGCTATCGATAATTTCAATCCTATCTTAGTCCAATTCAAACGGTGAGACGAGAGCAATAACGTATCTTAGACAGATGTTTCAATCCTATCTTAGTCCAATTCAAACGGTGAGACGAGAGCAATAACGTATCTTAGACAGATGTTTCAATCCTATCTTAGTCCAATTCAAACCGGCCGGTGAAGTCTGAACCTTCCCCGATGATTGTGTTTCAATCCTATCTTAGTCCAATTCAAACTGTTCACGGTATCTGAATACTACCCTGGCCCGGGTGACGTTTCAATCCTATCTTAGTCCAATTCAAACTTACTTAGCGTGTAAGTATATAAAGCGCGCTGATAGAGTTTCAATCCTATCTTAGTCCAATTCAAACCAGCGCTACGGTGATGCCGCCGTGGTATGCTTGTTCCGTTTCAATCCTATCTTAGTCCAATTCAAACCGCTATCCGCACATCAGCAACACCCAGGGCTGATATGGTTTCAATCCTATCTTAGTCCAATTCAAACGGCAGAGATGACTTCGCCGCTCACGCTCTTAATCACGTTTCAATCCTATCTTAGTCCAATTCAAACGTAGTGTACCTGTACGCGCGGTAGTCCCGAACCCAGCGGTTTCAATCCTATCTTAGTCCAATTCAAACAGTTTGAGTAAGTCGATTACGGGAGGGCTGGCAGGGGTTTCAATCCTATCTTAGTCCAATTCAAACCCGGAACTAAAACCGCACGTTGATGCATTCATGCGTTTCAATCCTATCTTAGTCCAATTCAAACGATGGCTTTTGGAGTCCTGGGCGGTCTTGATGCGGCGTTTCAATCCTATCTTAGTCCAATTCAAACTATCATACAGGAGAAAATAGGAGAACTCTATAGAAAAAGGTTTCAATCCTATCTTAGTCCAATTCAAACCCGGTATCATCGAGAGTGCGTGCAAGGGGCTTGATGGTTTCAATCCTATCTTAGTCCAATTCAAACTTGACGGTCCAATACCGCTACGGTGAAGAATACGGCGGTTTCAATCCTATCTTAGTCCAATTCAAACCATTCGACGATTGGGAATACGTGAGGGTGAGTATCGTTTCAATCCTATCTTAGTCCAATTCAAACTGATCGTATTGCGACTAATATCTGTTCCATCGAACGCGTTTCAATCCTATCTTAGTCCAATTCAAACAGGCTCTGCAGAAAGAATTCGACGAGCGTGAAGATGTAGGTTTCAATCCTATCTTAGTCCAATTCAAACCGCAGCCAGTTACGATCTTGGGGGCGCTCCTCCTGAGTTTCAATCCTATCTTAGTCCAATTCAAACCTCCTCCTGATCGCGTTTGCGCATGTCGTTTAGCCAGTTTCAATCCTATCTTAGTCCAATTCAAACAGTATCAGCTTCAAGACGTGCTATGTTTAGAGGAGCTCGTTTCAATCCTATCTTAGTCCAATTCAAACAACTCCTATCGCTCCTGATATCCGTCTCGAACGCGAAGTTTCAATCCTATCTTAGTCCAATTCAAACAGAGCATACTCTCAGGTTCGAGTGATGCAGCGAAAGCAGTTTCAATCCTATCTTAGTCCAATTCAAACTTGGGCTCGCAGGCGCGGCTGTATTCCTGGTAGGAAGTTTCAATCCTATCTTAGTCCAATTCAAACCTGCATGACAGCTCATAACCACATCAATTTTTAATGTTTCAATCCTATCTTAGTCCAATTCAAACTCAATCAAAGACGATGCGGAAACCCCGGCGCAGATTGAGTTTCAATCCTATCTTAGTCCAATTCAAACGTCGGACAGGTCAAAGATACGATGGTTCCGAAAGATGGTTTCAATCCTATCTTAGTCCAATTCAAACGGGTAGGACGGCACAGCAGCAGCTCGAAGCGATTATGTTTCAATCCTATCTTAGTCCAATTCAAACCGCGGATCGTGCCGTTCCTCTCGCTCGATCAGGTCGAGTTTCAATCCTATCTTAGTCCAATTCAAACCCCAACCGTCGAGCCGAAAAAAGCCTACTACCCCGACGTTTCAATCCTATCTTAGTCCAATTCAAACAAAAGACCGGCCGGAACGCGACCTCCGCGACCTCGCGTTTCAATCCTATCTTAGTCCAATTCAAACATGGAGATGACGCACACGATCTCAATCCCGCTCGACAGTTTCAATCCTATCTTAGTCCAATTCAAACCGCCTGATCGCCGCTGCGCTGACCCTGGGGGTCGCGGTTTCAATCCTATCTTAGTCCAATTCAAACGGAGTTTATGGGGAACGCGATGGACGTTTTCCTGGAGTTTCAATCCTATCTTAGTCCAATTCAAACGTCCCCGTGCCGAACGCTACGGGATGTGCGACCGGGAGTTTCAATCCTATCTTAGTCCAATTCAAACTTATCTATGTTGAGGAAAGCATTGTCATACACCTCAGGTTTCAATCCTATCTTAGTCCAATTCAAACTTACGGTAAAGTTCAATATCTTCAAGTGTCATCTGTTCGTTTCAATCCTATCTTAGTCCAATTCAAACCGTACGTATAGAGATTTATCTTTGTTAGGATGTAAAAGTTTCAATCCTATCTTAGTCCAATTCAAACTTGCTCGTAAAATTCCTCAGAAGTATTTGTTGTAATCGTTTCAATCCTATCTTAGTCCAATTCAAACCTTTTCTTCTACAACTTCTGGTTTAATTTCTTCTTTGTTTCAATCCTATCTTAGTCCAATTCAAACGAGGACGAGGTCCGGGCGATCGTCGCCGCCGGGAACAACGTTTCAATCCTATCTTAGTCCAATTCAAACAGGAGGTCCGGGTGCCGGAAGTCCTCCCGCATCCACGTTTCAATCCTATCTTAGTCCAATTCAAACCAAGCTCTCTGTCACCGGGCACGACGGAACCAAGAAGTTTCAATCCTATCTTAGTCCAATTCAAACGCTGAGTGCTCGATCTTCGCACCCCTGCTCAGAATCCACGTTTCAATCCTATCTTAGTCCAATTCAAACAGGTGGACGCGCTCTCCGGCGCTCATGCCTCGCTCGGTTTCAATCCTATCTTAGTCCAATTCAAACGCTACGCACGGAGGAGCACTTGCAATGAATTATACGCGTTTCAATCCTATCTTAGTCCAATTCAAACCTCCGGGTCTGGAACACGACGACCGTCAACCCCTCAACGTTTCAATCCTATCTTAGTCCAATTCAAACTCGGGGAGTAGACGTTAAGGTTCTGGATGGTAACCCGTTTCAATCCTATCTTAGTCCAATTCAAACGCCTCAAACCCAGTTGCTCGAACTTCGAACCCTACTGTTTCAATCCTATCTTAGTCCAATTCAAACTCATTATCAGCACGAGCCGATTCTCTTTGGCTGGATGTGTTTCAATCCTATCTTAGTCCAATTCAAACATCCGCCCGGTCGCCGGGATGTACTTCAGGCGGGAAGTTTCAATCCTATCTTAGTCCAATTCAAACACGAGACCGGGAACCGCCTGGTCATCGATGAGATGAGTTTCAATCCTATCTTAGTCCAATTCAAACAACACATCGACACCGCCAGGGGAAAACTGTACACACAGTTTCAATCCTATCTTAGTCCAATTCAAACTTACAAGAAAGATTTTAAAGTATTCTTCAGTGTAAAGTTTCAATCCTATCTTAGTCCAATTCAAACCATCCATAGCCATTGCAATAATCTGTCCCGTCTCATCAGTTTCAATCCTATCTTAGTCCAATTCAAACGGGGGGCAGTCGATCTGGGGTGGTAGATCTTCTCGGACGTTTCAATCCTATCTTAGTCCAATTCAAACCGTTCGCCGGCGCAACCGAGTTCATGGCGAACGCGAGTTTCAATCCTATCTTAGTCCAATTCAAACCGGCCGGCGATCGTCCTGACGAACCGCCACATGCACGGTTTCAATCCTATCTTAGTCCAATTCAAACGACTCGGGACGAGCTCGCAGCCTACGTCAAGGTCTGGGTTTCAATCCTATCTTAGTCCAATTCAAACTGTCGAAAGTTCACTGACTTCCCCCTCATCCCAGACGTTTCAATCCTATCTTAGTCCAATTCAAACTTGTTTCGTAATGCATTTTCTCAATCTCCTCCCCCAAGTTTCAATCCTATCTTAGTCCAATTCAAACATCACATATGCCCCGGTCATCACCGAGCCGGTCATGTTTCAATCCTATCTTAGTCCAATTCAAACTCAAGGGCAGGATTCTCCTCAGAGAACTCAGAAAATTGTTTCAATCCTATCTTAGTCCAATTCAAACCATACCACCCCCTGCGAGGAGCATCGACATCTCCACGAGTTTCAATCCTATCTTAGTCCAATTCAAACGGCTTCGAAAACGATCGCCCAGACCCTCCGGTTCTAGTTTCAATCCTATCTTAGTCCAATTCAAACATTTTGTCTGATTTGCTACAGTTCTGAATTCAATGAGGTTTCAATCCTATCTTAGTCCAATTCAAACCCCCTGTCTAAATCATGTGCAATGTGTAATCATAGAGTTTCAATCCTATCTTAGTCCAATTCAAACATTGATTAAACTTGCTGAAGCGTTCTTAGATTACTGTGTTTCAATCCTATCTTAGTCCAATTCAAACATCAAAATCTCGAATCATGTGTATGATGTCCTTACACTGTTTCAATCCTATCTTAGTCCAATTCAAACGACAAAGCAGTTTAAGGATATGAAAGAGTTTATGCAAGTTTCAATCCTATCTTAGTCCAATTCAAACCTGTTCCGCATACTGTTCAGCAAACATCCTACCAAAGTTTCAATCCTATCTTAGTCCAATTCAAACGTCAATATCGCGCGCACTAACCATGACGTATAAACAGGTTTCAATCCTATCTTAGTCCAATTCAAACAGATTTTCATTTCTTTCACTTCCTCCCTACCAATTTTGTTTCAATCCTATCTTAGTCCAATTCAAACGTGATTGGGGATATTACAAGTTTGAAGAGGAAGATCGTTTCAATCCTATCTTAGTCCAATTCAAACCGCCGCTCGGAGGATTCGAGGGGTGGCGGCATGTCGTGTTTCAATCCTATCTTAGTCCAATTC
>JGI24714J26587_10002905_pt1 | contig 11047 bp, 9 predicted proteins | sample BioPla4DNA2_FD_26587 | JGI IMG/M metagenome (IMG submission 26587)
TTGTTGAAGGCTATAAAGACTTAGAATCAATCCTTAAGGATTACCTGGCTAGGCCCAGGAATAATGAATTGATTCTGCAGGTTTATCCTGCTTATTATGTTCCTGAACAGGAAATTGAAGAAACAGAAGAAGAAGGAGAGAATCAGGAAGAAAGACAGGCCAGAGAGAATAGCCCTGGGGATGATGTAATTGAAACAGAAGAAAAAGAGGAAAAAAGGCCTGATTCAGATAGAAAGATCAGGGAGCAAAATTCATACCGGGAGATAAAAGAAATCCATGCTACTGATTATGTTCTGGAAGGTAATCTTGTAATCGATTTTAATATTGAAGAAGTGACAGAAAATACTGCTCCTGGCAGTGTGTAAGTCTTAAAAAGCTAAAGTATTCTTATAGGAATGCCCTGATGGAAGGAGTTTCTGTCAGGGTATTTTTCCATTAAATACATGATAAGAAACTTGATTAAGCCAGTTAAATATAATATTATGAACTTGTGGCAGGGAGGTGAGGAGATGAGATATAANCATTTATTTTTAATTGTATTACTTATGTTTGTAATTCTGGCCTCTATTTTTATTTATAATATTCGTGGTTTATTTTATAATCTGGAGGAAGAGATCTTTGCCTATCTGGAGAAGAATTATCAAATAGAGCTAGAGGTAGGTAGCTTTATCTTCTGGCCTGTAAACCAGATTACTTTAAAAGATGTACAAATAAATTCATTAGAGCAAAACTTCTCTATCTCCACCCCTNAGCTAAATATATACTACAATCTTTTTAGTTTTATTAGTGATGGGAATTTTGCCATTGCCTTGAATTATATTAACCTGGAAAGCCCCTTGATAGAGATAGCTAATAATAAGGACCTGGGGGAGGGAGATTTTGATATCTTTGCCTTTATTGACAGGNTGCCCNTATTACCAGCCTGCCAATTCAGGGTTAATGATGGTCAATTAACTTTTATAGACTGGCAGAATCAATTTACACTGGAGGATATTGATTTACTGGTAAAAAGCTCTGGTCCTGAAGATTGCCAGATTAAATTAGCCGCTAATTTGCTCCTTGATAGATTAGTCTGGCAGCAATTCCAGCTGGAAGATCTGGAGCTAGATAATCTGGACTTGACCTTTTCCCTGGCCAGTGGGCAATGGCAGGCTGTCCTGGAGAGTGATTATCTTGCCCTTACTGACCTGGCTCCCTATCCAGGAGGGNTGGATTTTGCTCTTCTGCCCCTTGCTATAGACAAGCTGGAGGGGGATGTGAAGCCACTACTCTTTGTCTCTGGCAATAAGGACCTGGTGGAAAGTTATAATAGCAGCTTTGTTTTCAAAGATACCCGGGGGGAGTTTTCTTTTTGGCAGGAGGGAAGAGAGGAAAGGNTAAACCTGGAAAATCTTTCTGGCACCCTCAGCTTTGATTCCACCGGAGGGGTACTTTATACAGAGGGAATCGAGTTTTTCCTGAATGGGAATCCCCTTAAATTAAGTGGGNGGGTTGATGATCTCTTTGGCGAGGAGATGGAAGTCTTTGCTAATTTAAAGTCCAATCAATTTCAGCTAAAGGAAATTGATTTTTGGCCAGAGTATCTATCCCTTGATGGTATGGTAGCCCTGGATATTTCCCTGGCTGGATTTCCTGCCAATATGGCTATAAATCTCGATTTATCCATGGCTGAAGGTAGTATTAATAATATTAAGCTGGAAAACCTGGTAGGAAAAGCACGTTATAATCAGGGTAATCTCTATCTGGATAAACTCAATTTTATCCTGGGAGATACGGGACAATTAAGCATAAACGGTATTTATAATAGAAATGATAATTATAGTTTTAATCTGGAAGGACATTACCTGGATCTTGCCCTCTTGCAGGATTTAGNGGCCAGTGGCAGTACTCCCCTCTTGCCTATACCTGGGCTGGCAATAGGAGGGAAACTGAATATTATGGTTAATTTCCTTGGCCATGGCCTGGCCTTTGAAAATCTACTGGCTTCCGGCAAACTGGAATTAGTGGAGCCAGGCTTATCTTTATCTTTTGCAGACTATAATTTTAATCATATAAACAGCAATTTTTATTTAACTGGCCAGAGGCTGCTCTTGCAGGAAGGGGAATTATTGGGCCAGTGGGGTAAATTGGCCTTTAGTGGAGAACTGGGCCTGCTTAGGGATGGGGATTTAAACCTGAACTTTGCTGGTGATTCCCTGAATCTGGCTGGCCTGATGAATGAATCCGGGTTGAAAATTGAGCCTGATCCGGATTTGAAGGGAAAGCTCAGGCTTAATGGTTCAGTGAAGGGGACCATCCTATCACCTATAGTAGCTTTATCTCTCTATAGTGAAGAAGGTTCAATCTATGGAATACATTATGATAATCTGGCAGCAAGCTTAAATTACAGCCAGGGAGAAATCTGCCTGGAGGAGATAGCCCTTAATTATAGTGACAATCTTATTCAGGGTATGGCCAGGATAGACCTCTTGTCTGGCAAACCCCTTATCGATGCCAGTATTTCTTCTATTGGCCTGGATCTAAAAACTATTTTGAATCTGGCCGGAGGAGAATTGGGCCGGCTTCCCTTAAATGGCAGCCTGGAAACAGTTTTGACTATTAAGGGGCCCCTGGAACAGGCGGAAATAATGATTCAGGGGAAATCCCGGAATACCAGTCTTTATATTAGTAATCAGGAGCTTTTTATTGATCAGCTGGCCTTTAAGTTAAAGAAAGAGAGAGATAAATTTTTACTGGAAGAGTTTCTGCTGAAGCAGGCTGAAGCCAACATGTGGGCTGGAGGTATTATCTCTGGAGACAGGTTTGCCCTGGATTATAAGCTGGAGGATTTGTCCCTGACAGATTTATTTGGTAAGCCTTTGAAGGAAAACCTGGAAGGGAAAATAAATATAGAGGGAAGGCTCAGCGGTTCTTTCCTGGAACCGGCTCTTTCCGGGAGCCTGGATATTCACAGTTTGAGCTACCAGAGGGAAGCTCTGGGCCTGGTCCAGGGTAGTTTTTATTATTATGCCGGGGATCTTGCCCTGGAGAATATTGTCTGGCAAAATGGTGACCAGGAATACAGGCTTAGAGGAAAGATTAAGGATTTTCTACTGGAACCTTATCTGGAACTCAGTGCCAATACAGACCATGGCCGGATTTCTGATCTGTTCTTTCTGGAACTGCCTCCTGCTCTGGAAGAAGCTTTCCTGGCAGATTATTATATCAGTGGTGATGGATACCTCAGGGGAAATTTAGAAGATTTAACAGCCTGGCTGGATTTTCAATTGATCAACCTGGAGAAAGAGNATAGCAGGATATTCTTCAGGGGCAACCTTTTTCCTGACCTGGATATCCACGTTCTGGGTGAGGAGATAGTTATAGATAAGTTTCTGGAGAAATATATTGATGCAAGCATAAGGGGCCAACTGGCCCTGGAAGGAGATCTGAAGGGAGACCTGAATAATATTCAGGCCTTCCTGAATACCTGCCTGGAGAATATCTTAATTGAAGGAATGGAGATAGAGGGTATTGAGGGCAGCCTGGAGGTCAAGGAGGGAGGCCNGCTGTCTATCCAGCAATTATTAAATATTTCCAGGGGACAAACCCTGCAATTGGCAGGTATAATTGATCTAAGAGAAGGGGGAAGGGCCAGGGTCAATATGGAATTACAAAGTTTCCCTCTGGAATTGCTTTCTGTATTGGACTCATCTTTCCCTTATATGGCCGGCCTTCTAACAGGTGACCTTGAACTGGATCTGGCCCTTACCGGATCAGATTTAGAGATAAAGGGGCTTTTATATCTTGAAGAGGGAGAACTGGACCTGCGTTTACCGGAAAATTTTAGACATTTAAATGGTTTTGTGCATTTTCAGGGAGAAGATATTAGCCTGAAAAAGATAAAAGGAAACTACGGCAATGGGCAGGTAGAAATAGAAGGTATTATCAATCCCTTTGCCAGGGACAATAATCTGGACTTAATATTAAAGGGACAGAATCTGCCTTTTGCCNATGGTTCTGTAGAGGGATATTTTGATCTTACAGGCTTATTAAGAGGCCCCTTCAGGGAACCTATGATCGAAGCAGAACTCCTGACCCATAATTTAAATGTAGGTTTACCCTTTGAATGGCCAGTAATGGGAGGGATAGGTGACTGGAAATATGACCTGGTACTCTATCCTGGAGAGGATGTCTATTTGCTTAATAATAATATCAATGTTTTGATCCAGGAAGGCCAGCTAAAGGTCCAGAATACCAGTGGCCAACTGGCTCTCCTTGGTGAACTCTATAGTAGTCAGGGGACCTTTGATTTTTATAATAATAAGTTTTTCCTGCAAAATGGGAGGGCTAAATTTGAACAATCCTTTGTAGAAAAGGACAGATATATTCCCCAGGTGAATATAAATGCCTGGACAAATGTCGGTGGTGCCAGAATCAATGTCCAGTTAAATGGAAAAGCCAATAATATGATTGCTACCTTTACCTCTGCTCCCCCCTTGAGTGAAGAGGAGATCCTGACTATTTTGACCAGTAAGGGTGGTTTGGGGGAATTTGTTTCTGGTAACCTGGGGGATGTAGTTTACAGGGAGTTTTTCCGCTGGCTCCATAACCAGATTCAATTAGATTTTATTACTGATGTACAGGAAAGCCTGCGGAAGGTTTTTGAGCTGGATAGGTTTGAATTAGATACCTATAACTGGCTCTGGGCCAACCAGCTTTCCCTTTATCTTGGAAAAAGGCTTAATGACCGGCTTTATCTGGAATATGTAAATATAATCGGTAATGAAGAGAGGCTCCCCTACGGTGATTATGGCAAGGAATTAAAATTACAATATTTCCTTGATGAAAATATGATTCTGGAAGGTAGTTGGCAGGGTGAAGGTGAATATTCCTTTAGTTTAGAAACAAAATATGAGTTTTAGATTAGGAAGGTCATGGTTATGGATTTATATTTTAAAGAGATCTGTAAATTCAGGCTCCTGAATCCGGCAGAAGAGCAGGAATTATGGGAGCTGTATAAAAAAGGAAGAGTCTCTGGAAGCCCGGCAGGAATTGATTAAAGCCTATCAGCCCCTTGTCTATAAAATAGTAAGGCAATATGCCGGTAGAGAGGAAGTGCTGATGGACCTGATTCAGGAGGCTAATCTTGGCCTGATTAAGGCAGTGGATTCCTATGATCCGGAACGGGGTGTTAAATTTGCCACTTTTGCCAGCTACCATATACGGGGCCGGATTCTGGATTATTTGCAGGAAGGAATCAGGCCTTTACTGGAGATCAAACAGGTTTCCCATGATTATCTGGAAAGGGAAGTAGAATTAAGGTGTTTGTTTGATCGGGTTAAAGCTGTGCTGGAGGAAATACCCCTTAAGGAAAGGGCTATTATTGAGGGGATTTATCTGGCTGACAAAAACGCCAGTCTTCTGGCCCGGGAGTTGGGTATCAGTCTTTCCTATTTATATAGATTACAGAAAAAAGCCATCAGGCGTATCCGGGGCAAACTGGCTAAGTTGATAAAAGAAGGTTGATAAAAGGAGCAAAATAGTAAAATTGAGGCTTATCTGCCTTATAAACAGAATTAAAGGCCAAATATCATTGAAATAGCCGCTTTTACAGGAGTCACTTTTTCACTGCTCCTGTAGATATTAAATAGAGGAGATGTGAAGAAGAGGGTCAGGGTAAAGGGAAGAGGTGAGAAACTTAGTGTGAAAAGAGTGCTCAAGCATATTGCCTTTGCCCGGGATTGGTTAGCAAGGGCGGAAGAAAGGATTCAAAGAGGCAGTATAGTGGAAGGAGAGGTCTACCTGTCACTGGCTGAAGCAGAAGTACGCAAGGCCTGGGAGGACAGTTATTTTTCNCGTAAAAAGCCACTTCCAGGGGCTTTCTGGTTCAAAAAAGGATTTATTCCCTTCTTATTGGTAATTATCTTGCTTTTTGCCCTTGGTTTTTCCAGTTATCGGGATAATNTTCTGGCCAGGAAAGAAGGGACAGAATTAAAGCTGATTTATGGGAATTGGTTACAGGGAGAAAATTATGAGGGGTGGAGAGAAAGAAATCCAGAATGGATTAATATTAATTTAATGGAAGAAAATAATATGGGAGGCGTTAGAGATTGAAAAAGGCAGGGAGGATATTTTTAGTTTCTTTGTTTCTTATTCTACTAATCAATAGTGTGGTACTGGCAAATGAAGGTTTCCATATAATAACTGCCCTGGAGCTGGAGGGAAACCAGCGGGTTAGTACTGAAGAGATCCTGACTCTCCTGGAGACAGAAATAGGGAAACCTCTGGATGAAGAGGTAATAAAGGCAGATTTACAAAGGATCTATGATCTAGGTTATTTTCAGGATGCCAGTGTTTCTTTTGAGGTTTACCTGGGTGGTTTAAAGGCTATTTTTGAGCTTGTTGAATATCCTGTCATAAAGGATATACTGATAGAAGGAGTAGAGTCTTTTTCCGAAGAAGAGATTTTATCTTTATTGGGAGTCCAAAAAGGTGAAGTATTGAATCATAATACCCTTTTGCAAGGCAGAAGAGAGATAGAGCAGGCATATCAGGAGGCCGGCTATATCCTGGCCATGTTAACTGATTTGCATATTTCAGATGATGGTATACTTACAGTCAGGTTTAATGAAGGTTATATTAATGATATTATCCTGAAGGGGAATGAGAAAACCAAAGATTTTGTTATCCTGCGGCAATTGGAATTTAAACCTGGGGATGTATTAAATATGAATGTCCTGCAGAATTCCTTCCAGAACCTGGTCAGGTTGAATCTCTTTGCCGAGTTTAACCCACAACTGGAAAGGGTTAGTATCCTGGAGAATACTGCTAATATCATCATTGAGGTAGCAGAAGCCAAAACCGGCCTACTGTCAGTAGGGGTTACCTATAGTACCAAGGATGGTTGGTTAGGTTATATTGATATCCAGGAAAGGAACCTGCTGGGTAATGGCCAGACNCTGGGCTTCCAATGGCAGTTTGGGGGTGTAACCAATTACTCAATTAATTTTTATGAACCCTGGTTGCTGGGTACCAGGACTTCCTTTGGTATCGGCCTTTATGACCGGACTTCAACGGGAAAACTAGAAGATAGAGAATATAGTTTAAACCGGCGAGGTGGTAACCTCCTTTTAGGCCATAATCTAATCAATGAATGGGATGGTCAAATAACCTTTAAAGCAGAANATACAGAAAGGGAGTGGCTGGCAGATAAGGAGATAGAAAAAAAGGCACTGCGCAGTTTAACTTTTCAGGTAGATAGAGATACTACTAATCACCCCTTTAATCCTACTGGTGGAGCAATAGATATATTTTCTATAGAATATGCTGGAAATTTCCTGGGAGGAACTGAGAATTTTGTTAAGTATAATATGGATATGAGAAGGTTTTATCCAGGATTTAAGAGCAACCATGCCTGGGCTTTACGCTTAAAGGNAGGCAAGGGAGAAGGTGAGCTGCCTCAACTGGAGAAATACACCCTGGGTGGTTCCCAGAGCCTGAGGGGTTATGAGTATGGAGCCTTTTATGGTGATTCTCTCCTCCTCTTAAATNTGGAATACCGCCTTCCTATTGCTGATAATTTTACTGCTGTGGTTTTTGCTGATGCCGGAAATGTCTGGGAAAAAGAAGAAAGTATTGACCTGGGAGATCTTAGATATTCCATCGGTGCTGGTCTTAGAATGAATACTCCCATCGGGCAGTTAAGGCTGGATTATGGCTTTAATGAAGATGGTGGGGGCCAACCTCATTTTAGCATTGGCCATACTTTCTAATTGGCCATACTTTCTAATGGTGATAGTGAGAAAATTTAAGGGGGAAAATATGAAGTTATTAAGTTCTAAATCAGTAGTAGTGGTGATAATGCTGGCATTAATTACTGGCTTATTCTTTCTTTTAAGCCCGGTAGAATCTGTCCTTGGGTCAGATATGGCTGGTCGGATTGCCTATGTAGACCTCTGGGTTATCTTTAATTATCATCCAGAAAAGGTTGAAGCAGAAGAGGAATTAAACCAGCTGGCCCAGGCCATGCAGGCAGAGTTAGAGGAAAAAGCCAAAGGCCTGGCAAAAAATGAGCAACAGGAGTTGCTGGAACAATATCAGACCAGATTGACTCAAAGAGAACGGGAATTAGTCCAGAATATTATCGACAAAATTAGAAAAGAGATTGCAGAACTGGCCGGGCAAAAAGAGTTAAAAATGGTACTGGATAAGAACAATGTAATCTATGGCGGAATTGACCTGACTGAAGAAGTGATTAATTATATTGAAGAGAAATATAAGGAAAATGATCCCGGGCAAGAAAGTGCTAATAGAGAAGAAAACCCTGGCGGAGAAGCAGCAGCCAGCCTTGATGACTTAGCTGTTCAAGAAAATAATGAAGGATCTGCTGGATTCGGAGCGGAAACGGAAAATGGAGAACTTGATGACTTAGCTGTTCAAGAAAATAATGAAGGATAGGATCTGTAAAAGACAAAGATAGGGAGGGTGTCTGGTATGAGGGTTATTCCCAGGTTATTGCTAACACTTATATTGCTTATTATTTTTGGTNCTCTGGGTTTTCTCTATATTAACTCACAGAGTGTAGTAGTACCAGATACCCCTGCTATAAATATGGGAAAAATTGAAGAAAATAGCTTAATCAGGAAAAAAGGGGAGACTATACNCCAATACCTGGAAGAGAAAAGGCTTGAGTTGGCTTACCAGGAAAGCCTGTTAAAGGAAAAGAGGGATCTGCTGGCTGCCAGAAGGCAGGAGATAGAAGAATATATTCTAATCCAGGTGGAGAAAATCAGGACAGAATATCAGGAAGAATTGAAAAATTTCCAGGAGAAATTGGAGGGCCAATACCAGGAATTTGTGCAAACTAAGGAAGAGGAGTATTTAGAACAGGTCCTGGTCAAGAAAGAATTGTATACAGAAAAACTTCAGGAGCAAGTTAGAAAACTGGAAGAAAATTTCCTGGCAGAATTGGCTACCTATAGAGAGGATATGGTCAAGGATTTTTATCTGGCCAAACTCAATTATGACCTGAAATTAAACTTACTGGATTTACCTGCTGAAGAAAGAGAAAGGTACCTGGAGGAAATTAAGAGGCTGGAAGAAGAGTATAATCTGGCTTTCCAGGAAAAAGAGCTTCTTCTGCAAGAGGAAATGGAGAATAGAATAGGGGAACTGGAAGCAGAATATAATGAGGAATTGGCTGCTTATCAAAAACAACTGGAAAATAGTATAAAAAAGGAGCTGGAGGAGGAAAAGGCCAAAAACCAGCAGCTAGTCTGGTCTTATCTGGAAGAACAGGAGAAAGAGATGGCAGAGGAGATAGAGAAAAAGGTAGAGGAGATTCGCTCTTTCAGCAGGCAGGAATTGGCTACCCTGGAAGCCCTGATTCAGGATATTTCCCAGGANTATTTTAGTCTGGAAGCAGAGCTTTCGATACTGGAAAAGGAAGTGAGGTATTAAATGAAAAAGTTTTCTTTCTATATCTTATTGATAGTTGTAATAATCCTGGCCCTGGCAGGCTGTAGTAAAGAGAAGACAGNGAAGATAGCCTTACTGGATATAGATGCCCTTTTACAGAATAGTGAAAGAGCTCAACAATTGCAGACAGAGTTGCTGAATATAGGGCAAAGACTGGAAGCAGAGTATCTGAAGAAGGAAGCAGAGCTTTCTCCTGAAGAAGGGCAAGAAGAGCTGGACCTGATTTCCCAGGAATATCTGGATCATAAACAGAGACTGGAAAACAACTTGAATGAAGAATTAAACCAGGCCATCAGAGAAGTGGTAGAAGAGGAAGGAATCAGCATTGTCTTATATAGGGAAAGCGNTTACTATGGTGGAGAGGATATAACAGATAAGGTAAGCGAAAAATTGGATGAGAATTTTAAAGAAAAAGGAGAATCCAATAATGGCTAATGACCGCTCCTTTTATACTGTGGGGGAATTGGCGGAATTAATAAGGGGAAGGGTAATTGGTGATCCGGACTTAAAAATAAAGGGTATTGCTGGAGTGGCAGAGAGCAAGGAAGAAGACCTGACCTTTGCTGAGGATAAAAAATATCTGGCTGAGGCAGAGAAATCCCGGGCTGCTGCTATTATTGTGCCGGAAAATATCAGTGAGAGCAGGAAGACCATTATAGCTGTAAAAAATCCCCGCCTGGCCTATGCCCGGGTGGCGGCCCTGTTTGCTCCTGCTGTCTTTTATGACCCTGGCATACACCCTACTGCTGTTATCTCGCCCAAAGCCAGAATCGGTAAGAATGTCTCCATCCATGCCCATGTTGTTGTGGAAGAAGATGTGGTTATAGGAGATAATGTTGCCCTGGCTCCAGGGGTTTTTATAGGTAAAGGCAGCCGGATAGGTGATAATACAGTACTTCATCCTAATGTGGTAGTAGAGTATGATAGTGTGATTGGTTCCAATGTTATTATTCATGCCGGTACAGTAATTGGTTCTGATGGCTATGGTTTTGTCAGTGTTGCAGATGGCCATCATAAGATACCTCAACTGGGTAATGTGATTATAGAGGATAATGTGGAGATTGGTTCCAATGTATCTATTGATAGGGGGNCCAGTGGGCCAACGGTAATTGGGGCAGGAAGCAAGATAGATAACCTGGTACAGATTGCCCATAATGTAAAGATTGGCCCGGATTGTTTAATTATTGCCCAGGTTGGAATAGCCGGCAGTACAGAAGTAGGTAAAAGAGTTATCCTGGCTGGTAAAACAGGAGTAGTGGGGCATATCAGGATTGGAGACCAGGCTGTTATAGCCAGTGATAGTGTTGTTACTAAAGATGTACCTGCCGGGGTTTTTTATTCTGGCCGTCCTGCCCATGATCATAAGGCGGCCCTCAGGGAACAGGCAGCTATCCGGAAATTGCCTGACCTGATGAAAAAAATAAAGGAACTGGAGGAAAAAATNAGGCGATTGGAGGAGAAAGAGGAAGAATGAAAAGGAATATAATTANTTTAGGCTTATTGTTCTTATTACTTATTAATATAAATGTTTTAGCCCTGGATAAATTGGTAGAGGTCCCTACAGCTGATTTGGTAGGGGGCAAAGGCTTTA
>JGI24714J26587_10002911_pt1 | contig 11043 bp, 8 predicted proteins | sample BioPla4DNA2_FD_26587 | JGI IMG/M metagenome (IMG submission 26587)
TCCTTAATGACCGGGTGGAGATTTTCCTTATAGTCAGGGGGGCCTATATCGATTTTAGCCATCCATTTTCACCTCTTGTTTGTTTATGAATTTTCCCTTTGAAGCGGCTTTCCAGCAAAGCTCATTTATTTCTCGTCGAAGTCTTCCTTTTGCCAGAATACATAGGGATTAGCCCGGGGACGGAAGACCATTTGCGGTACCGGCGGCAGTCCCACTTCCCGCAGGAANGTTCCCATGCCCACACGGTAAATCAATTCACCCAGTCTTTCGCGGGTTTTTCCATTCTCGTCCCACCAATCCCAAATGCGGACGNATTAAATCTTTAAACTCGGTGTAGGGAGGCTCCATTTTCATAAAGGGAACGATGACCCAGGACATNAAAGCTGATTTGACGATGGTAGATTTTCCTCCNAGAAGNATAGTGGCACCCTTTTCCTTGCCAGGCTGAATCGCTTTGGGCATTACATTGATACAATGCATACAACGGGAGCAATCTTCGGGAATAACCGTCAGNTCCTTGGTCTCGGCATNATATTCCAGAGCCCGGGTGGGGCATTTGTCACAGACCACCCGTTGAATATTCAACCCGCTTTCGGCATAGNCTNTGACCTNATCCTGGTCGATTATGATCGTATCGCGCCAGGTTCCAATTATTGAACAGTCGGCACGAGCTATGGCGGCTACGCAGTCATTGGCACAGCCTGACATCTTGATCTTAAATTTATAAGGCCACATAGGACGATGTATCTCATCCTGAAATTCATTGGTCAGGTCATAACACATATCCAGGGTATCGTAACAGGCAAATTCACAACGGCCTGGTCCTACACAACAGCTGGGAGTTCTTAAATCAGATCCTGAACCTCCCAGATCAAAGCCAGCCTCACTCAANGCGTCAAAGGTTGGCTGTAATTCATTGGTGGTGGTTCCCAGCANAATTACATCCCCGGTAGAACCATGGAAATTAGTCAGGCCACTACCATGCTCTTCCCAAATATCACAAAGCTTGCGCAGGGTATCGGTACTGTAAAACCATCCACTGGGCTGGTTAACACGCAGGGTATGAAACTCTTTCAAATGAGGGAATTCTTCAGGCAAATCAGTATACCGGCCTATAACTCCCCCGCCATATCCTCTTACTCCAACAATGCCGCCATGCTTCCAATGACCTATGTTATCTTCATAGGAGCGTTCCAGCAGGCCTAATAAATCATCGGCGGCTGGATTTTTGGCCGCAGCTCTTTTCATTTCCGTAACAAAGCTTGGCCAGGGCCCCTTTTCCAGCTCATCTAATTGAGGTGTTTTCCTGTCTTCTGACATAATCGATCCTCCTCTTGGTCACTAGTTATGAAATCTATATCTCCATAATTGTGATTGCTCCACTTTCACAAACGGTTATACATGCTTCACATCCCATACATTCCGTTTCATCTCCGGATATGAAAGCCTTCTTTTCATCGTCATTGAAACTAAGTATGCGAGCAGGACAACTTTCTACGCATAAACCGCATCCATTGCATACATCCTCGTCAAGAGAAACTACAAACAATGTTCTGCACCTCCTTACATCAAAACTATACGCACGGCAACCGTGAATTTTCCTAGTATTTGTGGTTTTTCCCTACTTTAACTTAATCATTGAAAAGGGTGACTGTAAAATATTAAAAGCTAATCGTATTATCAGAAACTCTTATTACCACCAGGTAGACCTGCCGCCTTCTATATAAGCTGCTTGGTTCAGACCCTTGGAATGCAGGAAACATACCGCATCATAGCTACGGATTCCCAGGCCGCAATATACTGCCACCAACTGATCCTGAGGTATTTCCTGATAGCGATCCCGCAGTTCGCCAAAAGGGATCACCAGTACATTCTCTTCCTTGAGAGGGGTGGCACGAACTTCATCCGGTTCACGTATATCCAGAAAGCAAACTTTCCGACCTTCCTTCTTCATTTGTTCCAACTGGGTAGGAGATACCCCCTGAGCCTGGCCTATGCGCTTATTCTCCAGCATATTAGCCGCATGAATAGCCACGTCAATAGCTTCTGAATAGGGCGGAGCATATCCCAAATCCAGATTGGCAATATCCTTTAATGAGGCACCGAACTTCATAGCTGTACCCAGTACATCCAGGCGTTTGACTCCATCCCCGCTTCCGCAGACCTGGGCCCCCAGAATCTTGCCAGCCCTCCGGTCGGCGATCAGCTTAATAGTCACCGTACCATGCAAGGGGTAATAGTGAGGCGCATCATGCCCGGACACGATACCAGCAATCACCTCGCAGCCTAATTCCCGTGCCTCCCGCTCCCCTAAACCGGTTTTGCCTATATTAAGATCAAAAGCCTGAAGAACGGTGGTCCCCATCACCGCGTTAAACTCGGTATTTAATCCGGCAATATTATCCGCCACTACCCTGCCCTGTTTGTTGGCAGTGGAAGCCAGAGGAACATATACTTCCCGCTGACTAATGGTGTTTACTTGAGCGGCGCAATCACCAGCAGCAAAAATACTGGGATCACTGGTGCGCAGGTGCGCATCCACTTTTATAGCCCCACTGCTGCTGATCTCAAGTCCGGCCTCTTTAGCCAAATCAACGCGAGGACGCACCCCGGTTGCCACTACTACCGCATCGGTACTAAATTCCCCCGCGGTGGTTGTAACGCTCCTGACACGGCCTTCTTCATCGGCATTCAAGGTTTTCACTTGACAAGACAGCTGCAGATCCACTTTATGCTGCTGCATTTGGCGAGTCACCAGCCGGGCAATATCGGCATCCAATAATTTGGGCAGTACCTGCTGTCCAGCCTCGCACACCGTTACCTGCAAACGATGTCCGGCTAAAGCGTCCGCCATTTCCATGCCGATCACCCGCTCCTATAACAGTGACATGCTGTGCGTTGCGGCTTTGCAGGTAGGATTGCAGCTGTAGGGCATCATTAGGCTGATGCATAAAGAAAACGCCGGGCAGTTCAATTCCCTCAATGGGCGGGCTTACCACTTCCGCTCCAGTTGTTAGAACCAGGTAATCATAGTCCAGTTCATACTGCTGTTGGCTCTTTAGATTAAGAGCCCGTACTTTTTTGTTGGCCCTGTCAATGGCGACCGCTCGGGTGCCTGTCAATACCCGAACATCCTTGCGGGTAAGGAAGAAATCGCTGTCCCGGGCAACTCCGTAGGAGGTAGCATAAAGACTGTCGAATTGCGGCACCAGCTTAGCCATGTAAAACGGCATTCCACAAGCCCCAAAGGAAATGTACTCCCCCTGCTCGATAATGGTTATTTGTGCATCAGGCGCCAACCGGCGCAGCCGAGCCGCTGTTTTCGGGCCAGCCGCCATTCCCCCGATAATCAGAACTTTCAAAATTCTTCCCATCCCCTTTCTAAAAACCTTAACAAATAAAGACAGGTCCATTTGGCCGGCAATGCTTAAACCTTGCTGCTATTTAAGAAACTCCAGATATGGACCATCGATACTGGCCAGGGCATTCACCATTAGTTCTACCAGGCCCCCATAGTGCACATTGAACTTGGCTGTGGTTTTATAATATTGTAAAATTTCCCGGATAGAACCCTTGCAATTGGAACAAGGCGCACAAACATACTTAGGTATGGAAGTGTCCTCGATACTCTCCGGAAAAGCCCTTAATATCTGGTTAAATTTCATACGAGCACTGACCTTGTCACGAAACGCTCCAAAGTTTGGGCTGCCCATAATGGCAAAGCCACTGCCGCCTCCGCAACAGTAATTGTCCACACCGTGAGGGGTCATTTCCCGGAACTGGGGAGCTATCACTTTCAGAATTTCCCTTTGTGGTTTGACGATTCCCATCTGCCTCACCATGTTGCAGGGATCATGCAGGGTTACCGGGAAGTTGTTTTTACTGGGATCAAATTTCAATCTTCCGGTCATGACCAGTTCCCACATGATGGGCAGAAAGCTTTCTACGGGAATTTTGTCTTCCCCATTTAGCATACGGTCGGCAACTATGGCCGACGCTTTATGAGCATGACCGCATTCGCCGATGACAATCCGTTTTACTCCCAGGTTTTTGGCAGCTTCCATCTGCTCTTTCACAATCTTCTTGGCCTGAATGTCGTCATACCAAATTCCATAGTTCACACTGTCATAGCCCATCATTTCACTGCTCAAGGTCCAGTCAACCCCGGCTTCATCAAAAAGAATGGCAAAGGCAGCCGGATTCTCCGGCCAGGCTACGAATTCCCCCGCATTGTGGATCAATAAGATATCGGCCCCTTCTTTATCAATAGGGATCTTGATCTTTCGTCCGATCCGATCCTCGATATCCTCTTCCAAAAATTCCACCATATCCAAAAATGCAGCTTTGCCGATTCCGGTTGATGAGCCAGTTTTCAGCTGCAGCTCGGTGCCCTTTTTGTGCAAAGAGCTAGGTGCAATGCCCATTTCCTGACTGAATATCTTGCGTATTTCTTTAGCAAACAGGGAATTATCAAGGCCTAAGGGACAAGTCTGGGCACAGCGCCGGCACAGGTTGCAGCGATAAGCCAGTTCTCCTAACCTGGCAACAGTTTCCCAGTTTACTTCCATATCCGCCCCGATGAATTTCTTCTTTAATTTACCGCCCCTGGTGCAATAGTTTTTATATATCTTTCTGAATGCATCAGCTCTGAAGATAGGCCGGTACAGTTCCTTATCACCGGAAGCCTTGTAAATATGGCAGGCATCCGAACAAGTATCACATTTAGCACAGTACTCAAAAGATAGGTATAAGGGCTGTAACACACCATTATTGGCATCGGAAAAGACCTTTTCCAATCCGTTTAAGAACTTCTGCACCAATTCAATTTCTTCAGCTTCGGTCTGGGGTCGCTGCAGGGTGTCCAGTGCCACACACCCATCCAGGGAAGTACAGTATCTTTCTCTCCACTCGGGCTTAACTTCAGGAAANTCTGGTTCCATACCCGGTTGGTCGTAGGGGAAGCTTAAAGGCATCAGGTCTTCAATTTGAATAAGCTGCTCACAGGCTTTTCCTAAATCTTTCGGTCTCAAATCTTTCGGATTCACTATCTCTTCTCCTTTCGCCTCATGCTTCTGGTGCTGAAGAGGGCTCTATATGTGATGCTGCCCAGGAAGTTCTGGCCTTTTGATTAAGGGCTGCTTTGACTTTGCTTTCCATGGAACTGCCAGCTGTATTGGGTTCGTTTTCCCACAAAATCTTGTGATAGGTGAAGTACTTTCCAACGTAGTGACCCATCTTGCTGGGAGGTATGTAAACGAGCATTACCTCCAGCAAAATTAAATGTACAACTAAAGCTGTATTGGGAACCACCGATAGGGTTAATATTTGGGCCGTTACCTGCCGGGCAGTATTAAAAGTAAGATCCGGTCCCCAGACTATGATCCCGGAAACCAAAGTAGCTAAAAGAAGTACTAGATTGAAGTATTCCTGGGGTGTGGTGTATTTTTTAAGNACAGGNTTAAAAACTCTTCGNACCAAGAGAAAAAACTCGCCTGCTGTAGCTATGGCAAAACCAACCACTCCCGTCACTATAGTCAGATAATAAATAAGCCCCGTCCATAACGAAGCATGAAGGCTCACCGGCGCTCCGGCGAATTCACTTAATACCCCTATAACCAATAAAACCATCCAGCCAATTAAAAAATAAATACCCAGATGAAATGAATAAGATGACCACCATAAAGATCGCTGATTATCGAAGAGCTTTTTGATAAAAAGCATTTCCTTGAGCATATCTGTTAGTTCTGATAATTTTGAAACCTGGCGAGGTTTGCTCCACCATTCCGGTTCTTCCATGTAAGAGCCGCCATAGGTATGTCTTCCTTTTTCCTGGGGTACCGGATATAGTTCCATTCTTCCATGCAGTGGCATGCGTGCATATTTGATGACTTGATAAGCTGATAGGCCAAAAAATAATATTACGGCAATATAAACTGAAAGCCCTAGGATCAAATCCGTCTCCCTCCCACACTTTTTTTGAAATCATCCTCTTTTTAACTTTAGGAAACTCCCTTTGTTTTGTAAAATTGGGTATTCTAATCGCGGCAATTGTAGTTTCCTATTAATAAATCGGGTTTCAATTCTGTTTACAACCTTTGCAAATGCACCGGTAAAACATATAATAAGAATTGCTGCAGGTGCAGTTTGTGATTCATTGGACAAACATGTATAAAATAAATAAGACTCTTCAAAATCTGGAGGTATGGCAGTGAGCCAAGACAATAACAATCGAGAAAAAATTCTGACCGCAGCCCGAATGTTGATGGCTGAGAAAGGTATCAAAAAAACCAGTCTGGCAGATATAGCCCGGGAGGTAGGCATTAGCAAAGGCACACTGTTTTATCACTTTGCCAGCAAGGACGACCTGGTAAACGATATCTTAGCAGATCATTTTACAGCTCTGGTGAATATCACCAAACAATACTTGCCTCATCATCTGAAGAATAATGCCCCCTCCAAAATATTCAAAATGCTCTTTGACCTGTTTACCAGCGAATATGATATCACCCGCCTGGACCTGTATCTGCTGCAAGAAGGCATCCAGGGCAACGAAAACATAAACCAAAAGTTTTTGGAAAGGAAACGCAACTGGCGAAAGGCTATTGCTGAAGAATTGGAAGCCACCTTCCAGATTAAGGATCCCATACATTTATCCGCATTAAGCACCATGCTGTTAGCTATGATTGATGGCCTGGCTATTCAGGTTCTGGTTGAACCAGGCAGTGTCAACAATGATGAAATCGCCTCAACCCTGGCTGAAATGATAAAGCTGCTGGCATCCGCAGAATCACAGGAGTAATTAGCGGATAATAAAAGTTTTTTCAGATTCTATTTACAAGGGACGCCCTCATTGAAGAAGGCGTCTTCTTATTGAGGCAGTCACACCTTTGCTTTCACTATAAATTCCTTGCACTTATTTGTTGCTAATATGCGAAGTGGGCACAGCACTTATAGCTGGTAAGTAATTCAGCAGCTATTCCTCAAAAACAAACTGATTTAATGAAAGCATTATTTCTTCGTAGGTTGCCGGATCACTGTGATATAAATCCCAGGATGCCTGGGCTGTTTCACCCAGCAGCAACTGCCTTTCTTCTTGGGCTACCGCCTTAAAGATACTGTCTGCAGCATCATCAGGCATCAGTACATTCCCCGAAGTGGGCCTTTCTTTGTTCATAGGTGTTCCATCAGCACTCAGATTGTTCTTGGCTAGATTGGTCTTAATATAGGTGGCAAATACCAGCAGAACCTTGACTCCGCTCCTATCCACTTCTGTTCGCAGAGTATTCANNAAACCGGCCATTCCATGTTTNGCAGCCGCATAGCCAGTTCTGCCGGCCAGAGGAGCGTAGCCAGCCACACTGGCGATTCCTACAACCGTTCCTTGAGTTTTGATTATGCTGTCAATAGCTGCTTTGGTGCAGTATATAGTGCCAAAGAGACTTATATCGATAACTTTTTTAAGTACCGAAACCCTGGTTTTCTGAAACAAGCTTACGTGTGATACTCCGGCATTATTAATCAGCACATATATATCGCCCATTTTATCGATAACCTGGCTTATGGTATCATTTACTACAGCTTCATCGGTCACATCACACACGAAAGTATGAGCAGAAGCTCCCATAGCTGAAAGTTCATCGGCCAATATTTCCAAACCCTTGGCATCCTTATCGAGACCGGCTACTATAGCGCCCGCCTGAGCAAAACGCTTGCAAAGAGCATAGCCCAGTCCTGAGGCAGCACCAGTTATAACCACAACCTTATCATTAAACTCTCTAGCCATCTTAAACATACCTTCTTTCTTTCGGCTAAAGGTAGTTACGGCGATTAGTCCAGATTAAGTGGTGCCGATCCCCTCAGAGGGGGATCGAACACCAATAGGTTNTAATTTCTGCTGCCTATCTACCAATTTCTGTGATCAAGATGTTTATATTTGTCCAGATATCTTACCGGAAGTTTTAAGGCATCCTTCCTGAACGGAGGTGCCAGTTGAGTTCCATCGACCTCAAACTGGAGAACTGCCGGGCGGTTGGATCTTATGGCTGCCAGGAAGGCATCGCCTACATCTTCAGCACGGTCGATAGTTGCTCCGTAAGCCCCCATAGCTTTAGCTACTTCTGCGAAGTTGGGCGCTTCGATATCTACGCCATAGAACCGGTTGTTGTAGAAATCAATCTGGTTTTTCTTTTCAGCACACCAGGCTGCGTTATGGAATACACAGGCGACTACCGGAATGTCTTCCTGCACCGCCGTACTTACTTCGTGCAGGCTCATACCCCAGGCACCGTCACCAACAATGTTGAAAACAGGAACATCCGGACGGCCTAATTTGGCTCCTAAGGCAGCCGGATAGGAGAAACCGGTATTACCAAAGGTCAAAGCGGCAATATGCTGTCGGCCGCCGTTAAAATTAAAATAACTGTTAGCAGTTGACGCTACATTACCGATATCAGTGGCCAAAATAGCATTTTCTGGCATGACCCTGGCCAGTTCCAGCAGAACTCTGCGTGGGTTCATAGGATTGCCCGGTACCATAGCCAGATCTGTGATTTCCTTTTCCCATTCAGCCTTACGGGCGGCGATCTCAGCTAAACGAGCTTCATCTACCGGGCGATCGCCGATTTTTGCCCGGAGCAGTCTCAGGATTTCCTCAGCAGCTGCTTTGGCATCACCAATAATTCCAACTTCTATGGGATGAGTTTTGGCGATATTCAAAGGATTGATGTCAATCTGAATTATCTTGGCAGACTCGGGGAAGTAATCTATGTCATACTGGGGCAGAGTTCCGAAATATGACAATCTGGAACCGATGGCCAGAATGACATCAGCCTCGGCCATAGTATTCATGGCAGCTTTGGATCCCATATAGCCTATCGGGCCAACATGCAGCCGATGATTGGCTGGGAATGCGTCATTATGCAGATAGGTACATGCCACCGGGGCGGTGAGCAGATCAGCGATCTGAGCCACTATATCATGGGAATCGGTATCTACCACGCCACGTCCTGAGACTATGACCGGTTTCTTGGCATTGGCCAACAGTTCGACAGCTCTGGCCAATGCTTCAGGCGATCCGCAGCCCCGGTCATCAACTCTGTATTGATGAGGCTCCAGGATATAGTCTTCTACTTCACCGTAGAAATAGTCCCGGGGAATATCCAACAGAACTGGACCTCTCAGTGCATAAGCCATACGGAAAGCGGTTCTGGTGCAGTCAGCTGCTCTGGAGGGATGAGGCAGTCTGACCGTAGCTTTCGTAATAGCTTTGAATACTGAAACCTGATCACATTCCTGGAACCCATCCCAGCCAATAGAACCAGTTCCAGCAGAAGGAGCTATTACCACCATAGGGGTATGCCCCATGTTGGCCGCCGCTACTCCGGTGACCATGTTGGTAATACCAGGGCCGTTCTGCCCTATACATACGCCAGCCTTACCTGTTACACGAGCATAACCATCTTCCATATGAGCCGCGCTTTGCTCGTGGCGCACCGGGATAAACCTAATTCCCGCGGCTGGCATAAGATCCAGCAAATCCATAAAGGCAGATCCTACTATACCCGATACATGCTCGACACCTTCTGCCACCAATGTTTCAACAATTGCCTCACTGGCTATCATCTTTTGTTTAGCCATTTTTCTCCTCCTATAAAACTTTATTTCAACAATTCAATACTATCGGTTAGGTCCAATATTCACATCGGTCATAACGTTCACAACAGCTGGTTTGTCAGAGGCTATAGCTCTGTCGATAGCAGCGCCGATCTCAGCAGCCTCGGTCACATATTCTCCATGTCCGCCCAAGGCTTCAACAACCTGGTCATAGCGAACATCTCTTAAGAACAATCCAACAAAGGGTTTCTCCTCAGTAGCCCTCTGGGCTTCTGACCTCTTGATCATTCCCCAGCAGCTGTCATTGAGGATAATGGTGGTAAATTTAATGCCATAACGTATAGCTGTATCATATTCCATAGCTCCGTAGCCAAAAGCACCATCGCCGGTAAGCAGGATTACTTTTTTATCCGGATGGGCTAATTTAGCAGCCATAGCGTAAGGAACCCCTACACCCAGAGGTCCGAAACTGCCATTGGCAATTCCCATGTATTGGCCCAGGCCGGTAGCGGGCAGGAACGAGTTTCCAAAAGTGGCTGCATCACCACCATCAATAACTACAATGGTGTTCTCATCAATGCGCTGCATGATTTCAAACATGAGTCTGGCAGGATGAATAGGCTTCTGATCGGATGTAAGCAGGGGCAGAACCGCCTGTACCATCTGGGTTTTCCCATTGGCGAGAGCCTCGACCCAACCCTGATGAGTGTTCTTTTTGACTGCAGCGATCAACTGTTTGAGCACTTCTTTCACATCACCGACAATACCAACTTCTACATCCAACTGGTCGGTAATGGCTGCAGCATCAATATCAACTCTAATAATCTTGGCATTAGCCGGGAAGGATTCTCTCTTCATGATGTAGCCAGGGCGGGTTCCCAAAATCAGTACAACATCTGCATTCTGAATTGCTCCGGCAAAAACGGGATGGCCGGTAGCTCCGATAGAGACAAACAGAGGATGGCTGTCTGGAACTAATCCGCGGGCCGCATTGCGAGTGAAGAAAGGAATGCCGGTTTTCTCGACAAACTCTTTCAGTTCGTTTTGAGCTTTCGAGTAAAAAGCACCGCTTCCCGCTATAACTACGGGTCTCTGGGCTTCATCCAATATCTTGGCTGCCTTTTCAATGTCAGCAGGATTTCCCATGGGTTTGTTGGTCAAGCGATAAGTTTTTTGGAATTCAACTTCCTCTTCATTAACATAACCTTCCATAATGTCGCGGGGTATTTCCATATAAACCGGACCCGGTCTGCCGGTAGTAGCTTCTGCAATACCTCTGCCTACATACTCAGGAATACGGTGGGTCTCCTGTACAGATCTGGCATGTTTGGTCATGGATTTGTATATATCGATCTGATTAAAGTCCTGCAGTTCATTGCGATCGGCTTCGATAACTTTAGCTTTACCAGCCATGCACAATACTGGTGAACA
>JGI24714J26587_10002912_pt1 | contig 11041 bp, 8 predicted proteins | sample BioPla4DNA2_FD_26587 | JGI IMG/M metagenome (IMG submission 26587)
CGGTGGTCGACCGCCTCAATCTGCATACGTCGTATATTGTGGCGGGCCGGGTCAAGGATACCGACCTGTACACGAAGAGCCCGGTGGTGGTGGCAATGGAGCGCGGCGAGCTGGACAAGCTGAAGGAGAATATTGAAATGGAGATGCAGATGGTGTCGGCAACGGCGGTACGGGTGAAAGGGATTACGCCCGGACTGCCGGCGGATACGGTGTTCGAAGCTCTGCCGGCATTGCTGCATACGCCTTACGGCAACATCGGGTTTACGCGAAGAGAGGGCGTGCCGGCCGATTACCGCAAGCTGCTGGTTTCCATTCGGAGGCCCGAAGCGGTGATCAGGGCATGTCGATCCAATCTGGATATCCAACAGGCCAATCGGCAGTCGTCGGTGCTGAACCTGGCTTTCAATACGTCGTATCCCACGAAAGGGAGAGATTTTCTGAATACGCTGATCGAAGAATACAACAATCAGGCCATCGAAGACAAGAATATGGAGGCGCTGAACACGCAGCGGTTCATCAACGAGCGTATTGCCATCATCGACAGGGAACTGAGCGAGGCGGAGCTGAGCGTGGAAGAGTATAAACGGTCGCAGGGACTGACGGACCTGCAGGCCGACCTGGCGCGGACGATGCAGATGAGCAGTCAGTACGAGCAGCAGCTGGTGGAGGTGGAGAGCCAGCTGAGTATCGTAAAATCGCTGCGCGATTACGTGAACGATCCGGCGAATGCCGAACAGTCCATACCGGTGAACATCGGTATTGAGGATCCGACGCTGAGTGCCACCATCAGCGAGTACAACCGCCTGTTGCTGCAACGGCAGCGATTGGCACAGAGCGTGACGCCCGACAATCCGGTGATGCGGAAGTTGGAGGACGAGATTGCAGGGTTGCGCGCAGCCATCAATTCGTCGATCAACAGCGTGCTGGAGGGGTTGGCCACGCGAAGGAAAGACCTCATGAACCAGGCCAATCTCTACAGCGGGCGAATCGGCAGCATGCCGACGCAGGAACGGGAGTTTCTGGATCTTTCGCGCGAGCAGCAGATCAAGGCGAACCTGTTTTTGATGTTGCTGCAGAAGCGGGAGGAGAATGCGCTGGCACTGGCGGCGGTGGCCAACAAGGCGAAGGTGCTCGACGAGGCTACGGTGGAGGGCAAAGTGGCACCACGCACGCCGATGATATTGATGGCTGCGTTGCTGCTTGGTTTGCTGCTGCCGGGCGTGATCATTTATCTGGTGAGTTTGTTTCAATACCGCATTGAGTCGCGTGCCGACGTGGAGGAGATTTCGAGGGTGCCGTTGCTGGCCGAAATTCCGCAATTTGAGGAAGAGGACGAGAATATTGCCATTTCGAAGGACGATCGCAGCAGCATTGCCGAAGCGTTTCGCATGTTGCGTACCAGCCTGATGCTGGCGCTGGGAGGCGACAAAAAGGTGGTGGTGTTCACTTCGGCCGTGTCGGGCGAAGGGAAAACGTTTGTGGCCATCAATACGGCGCTGAGCTTTGCGCTGCTCAACAAGAAGGTGTTGATTGTGGAGCTCGACCTGCGCATCCCGCGCATACGGCAGTATTTGCATGTGGAGGCCAAAGACGGGATTACCAATTATCTGTCGGGGTTGGAAACCGATATCGACAAGCTGGTGGTGCCGTCGGGCATGCACGAGTGTCTGGACGTGTTGCCCACAGGTCCCATACCGCCCAATCCGGCCGAATTGCTCTCGCACGATACGTTGGATAAAGCCATCGAACATTTGCGCGAGAAATACGATTATATCATGATCGATACGCCGCCGGTGAGTCAGGTGGCCGATACGTTGATCGTCAACCGCGTTTCCGACGCAACGGTGTATGTGTGCCGTGCGGGGTATTCGAGCAAAAATTCGCTGCGCTTTGCCAACGACCTGATGGAGCAGGGTAAATTGAACAACATGCTGCTCGTGGTGAACGACGTGAAGGAGTTTCGTCGTGGATACGGCTACCGTTACGGGTATCGTTACGGCTATCACCACGGAAACGATAAACGATAAACGAAACTATGAACTTCTTCCTTGAAGTACCTCTTCGATGTCGACGAGTTTTAGATTTTTCGTCTTCAAAAGGATGAGGAAATGGTATAAAAGATCGGCCGCTTCGTTTTTAAACAAATCGATATTGTTGTCTTTTGCTTCGATAATCAACTCCACGGCTTCTTCGCCCACTTTTTGGGCAACTTTGTTTACGCCTTTTTTGAAGAGCGAGTTGGTATAGGAATTTTCCGCATTCGACGCAATACGTTGTTCAATGGTGTGTTCCAGCTTGTATAAAAAACCTTTTGCCGATTCTTCTTTGAAACACGACGTCGAGCCCGTGTGACAGGTGGGGCCTTGCGGATAAGCCTTTATCAGTAGCGTGTCGCCATCGCAGTCCGTGAGGATTTCGTCCACGATGAGGTAATTTCCCGAGGTTTCCCCTTTGGTCCACAATCGGTTTTTGCTTCTGCTGAAAAAGGTGACCTTACCTTCGGATGTTGTTTTTTCGAGTGCCTCTTTGTTCATGAAACCCAACATCAATACCTGTCCGGTAAGCGTATGTTGAATAATTGCGGGCACCAAGCCGTCTGATTTTGAAAAGTCGATGTTCATTTTACTTCAATATGTTGTGTTCGTAAATAAGCTTTGAGTTCGGGAATGGAAATTTCTCCGTAGTGGAAAATGCCGGCTGCCAATGCCGCACTTGCTTTCGTTTTCAGAAAAACTTCGGCAAAATGCTCCATCGTTCCGGCTCCGCCCGAGGCTGTGACGGGAATGTTCACGGCTTCGCTTACTTGCCGGACAATATCGATGGCGAAACCGTTTTTTGTGCCGTCGTGATCCATCGAGGTAAGCAAAATTTCGCCTGCTCCACGACGCTCGCCTTCTTTTGCCCAATCGAGCGCAAGGAGAGGGGTAGCCGTTTGGCCGCCGTTTATGTATACTTTCCACTCTCCGTTTTCGAGTTTGACGTCAATGGCCAACACCACACGTTCGCTTCCCAATTGTTCGGCAAGCTCGGAAATGAGGTCGGGGCGTTGTACTGCCGCCGAATTTATGCTGATTTTGTCGGCTCCGGACGAAATAACCGCCTTGGCATCTTCCGTCGAGCGGATTCCTCCGCCTACGGTGAAGGGGATATCGATTTCGCGGGCGATTTTTTCGACCAATTGCAAAAGCGTTTTGCGCTTTTCAACGGTTGCGGCGATATCCAGAAAAACCAGTTCGTCGGCCCCTTCTTCTTCGTAACGTTTGGCGAGTTCCACGGCATCGCCTGCATCGCGGATACCCGCAAAATTCACTCCTTTTACGGTGCGTCCGTCCTTGACGTCGAGGCAAGGAATAATTCTTTTTGGCATAGTGTGTTGTTTTTGTTTGTTGTTTTTGTTTCTTGTCGTGATGTTTCGATATGTTTTCGATATGCTTCAATCGTCCATGAATGCAGCCAGTTCTTTCAGCGTTATTTTTCCTTCGTAAATGGCTTTTCCGATGATGGCTCCTTCACAACCGGCCTCTTGCAGGGCAATCAATTCGACGATTGAGGAAACGCCCCCGCTGGCGATAAGCTTGACGTGGGCTTTTTCCAAAATTTCCCGATAAAGCGGGATGTTTGGACCTTGCAACATGCCGTCTTTTGAAATATCGGTGCAGATGACGTAAGTAACGCCTTTTTGGGCATAATCCGCAATAAAATCCACTACATCGGTTTCTTGTTGTTCTTGCCATCCTTGCGTGGCTATTTTCCGATGAAGGCTATCGGCTCCGAGAATGATTTTATCGCTCCCGTACGTGTCCAGCCAATGAAGAAACAATGCCGGATGTTGGGCCGCAATGCTGCCTACGGTAACTTGTGCGGCTCCGTTTTCGAATGCGATGCGGATATCCTCATCCGATTTGATGCCTCCGCCAAAATCGACAGTCAGGCGGGTTTTTGTTGCAATTTCGTGCAGTACGGGGTAGTTGACGATGTGTTTCGATTTTGCGCCGTCCAGATCAACCAGATGCAGGTATTTTATACCGTTGTCTTCAAATTCTTTTGCCACATCCAGCGGATTGTCGGCATAGATTTTTTTTGTGCCGTAATCGCCTTTGGTCAAGCGTACGCATTTTCCGTCGATGATGTCGATTGCGGGAATAATTCTCATAGGTGTAGGTGTCATAATGTTCCTTTCGTGCTGGGAATACCGGTGTTGCCGTTTCGTTTTACGGCCATTTTCACGGCTTTGGCAAAAGCCTTGAACACGGCTTCGATTTTGTGGTGTTCGTTTTCGCCTTCGGCTTCGATGTTGAGATTGCATTTGGCATTGTCGGCGAACGATTTGAAAAAGTGATAAAACATTTCGGTGGGCACATCGCCAATTTTTTCCCGTTTAAAATCCACGTTCCATACCAACCAAGGACGCCCGCCGAAGTCGATGGCCGCCTGCGCGAGGCAATCGTCCATTGGCAGCAGGAAGCCGTAGCGTTCGATGCCTTTTTTCTTTCCCAATGCCTGCAAAAAAGCCTCACCCAACGCAATGGCCGTATCCTCGATGGTGTGGTGTTCGTCTACATGAAGATCGCCTTCGACTTCGATATTCAGATCGATATTTCCGTGACGGGCAATTTGTTCCAACATGTGATCAAAAAATCCCAAACCGGTAGAAATACGGCTTTTTCCCGTTCCGTCAAGGTTCACTGCGACACGAATATCGGTTTCGGATGTTTTCCGTGTTGCTGTTCCCTTGCGCGGTTCGGCTTTCAGAAAACGATAAATTTCCCCCCAGTCGGTCGTCGATAATACGGCTTTGGGATGCGGCTCATCGCTTAAAAAAATGGCTTTGCAATGCATGTTTTCGGCCAATTGAACATCGGTTTCGCGGTCGCCGACAACAAAAGAGTTTGCCAAATCGTAATCGCCTTTCAAATAGTGCGTAAGCAATCCGGTACGTGGTTTACGGGTAGGAGCGTTGTCTTCGGGGAAAGAGCGGTCGATAAGTATATCGTCGAAAACCACTCCTTCGTTTTCGAATGCGCGGATGATTTTGTTTTGTACCGGCCAAAAAGTTTCCTCCGGAAATGCGTCCGTACCCAGTCCGTCCTGATTGGTTACCATCACCAATTCGTATTCCAGTTCGTTGGCAATGCGCGAAAGATACTGAAAGACCCGCGGATAAAACTCCAGCTTTTCGAGGCTGTCGACTTGTTCATCTGCGGGTTCGACAATCAATGTTCCGTCGCGGTCGATAAACAGTACTTTTTTCATTGTTCCATCTTTTTTAGTTCGTTCATCAGAATTCGGTTCTCTTTAGGTGAACCGACCGTAATGCGAATGCAATTCTTCACTTGCGAAGAGCGATTTCGCGTAATTACTTTTTTTTCGATCAAATGGGTATACACGGCATCGGCATTTTCCATCTCCACCAGTAAAAAATTGGCATCGGAGGGGTAGACTTTTTTTACGAAAGAGAGGGTGGGAAGCTTTTCGGCCAAGATCTTTTTTTGTTCGAGAATGGTCGCTATCCTGTATTGGGTCGCTTTTTTCTTCGATAATGCTTTCAATGCCGCTTCCTGATTGAGTTTGCTNACATTATAAGGCGGTTTNGTCTTATTCAGCAACGCNATGATTTNGGGTTGCGCATAAGCTATGCCCACCCGTGCACCCGCGAGTGCCCAAGCTTTGCTGAACGTTTGCATGACGATGAGGTTGGGATATTGCCGTATGTCGGCAAGATGACTGCTCTCGGGGCAAAAGTCGATGTAGGCTTCGTCGATCACCACAATGCCGTTGAAATTATCCAATATCGCATCGATATCCCGCAGCGTGTTGCCCGTCGGGTTGTTTGGAGAACAGACGAAGACGAGTTTTACCGATTCGTCCTTGCGAATCCTTTCCAGGATGGCATCGATGTCGAGCTGAAAATCATCGCGAAGGGGGATAGGGATAACCCGTATGTCGTTGATGTTTGCCGACACTTCGTACATGCCGTAGGTGGGCGGGCAAATGATGACACTGTCGGTTCCCGGATTGCCGAAAACGCGAAAGATCAGGTCGATGACTTCATCGCTGCCGTTTCCGATAAAAATTTGCTCTTGCGGCATGTCTTTCAACTCCGACAGTGCTTTTTTCAGCGCTTTTTGACGAGGATCGGGATAACGGTTATAGGTACCGAACGGATTTTCGTTGGCGTCGAGAAAAATGCCTTCACTGCCCGAAAACTCGTCGCGTGCACTGGAATAGGGTTTCAGCGACAGGATATTTTTACGGACCAATGAAGCAAGATCAAATTGAGGTTTCATTGCTATTGTTATTGTTGTTGTTGTCGATTAATCTTTTGGACACGATTTCTTCCAATCGGAGCGTGACGGCGTTTTTGTGGGCGTAAAGCTGTTCGGTTTCGGCCATGACTTCGATGGCGGGCCCGATGCGCATAATGCCGTCTTCGGAGAGTTGCTGAAAGGTGATTTTTTTGATGAAACTATCGAGGGAAACGCCACTGTAAGCTTTGGCATAACCGTTTGTAGGCAATGTATGGTTGGTTCCGCTTGCGTAATCGCCCGCACTTTCGCAACTGTAATTGCCCAGAAAAACCGATCCGGCATTTACCGCCTTGCGAGCCCAACGGTTGGGGTTTTCTACGGCAAGAATCAGGTGCTCCGGGGCGTAGAAGTTACTGAAAGCCATGCACTCTTCGAGCGTATCGAAAACGATGGCACGACTGTTTTTCAGTGCTTCCTCGGCAATTTCCTTGCGAGGCAAGGCAAACAGTTGTTCTTCGAGTTTTGCTTCAACTTCTTTTACTATCTTTTTATTGTTGGAAAGCAGGATAACCTGACTGTCGGGACCGTGCTCGGCTTGCGAAAGCAGATCGGCTGCCACGAAAGAAGGATTGCAGGTTTCGTCGGCAACGACCAGCACCTCGCTGGGACCGGCCGGCATGTCGATTGCCGTGCCATATAACGAAGCCACCATTTTGGCTGTCGTGACATATTGGTTGCCGGGACCAAAAATCTTATCGACTTTCGGAATGCTTTCCGTACCGAACGTCATTGCTCCGATGGCCTGAATGCCGCCAACGGCAAATACCCGTGTCACCCCTGTCAGGTTTGCCGTGTAAAGTATGGCCGGATGAATTTCTCCATAGCCATTGGGTGGCGTGCAGAGAATGATTTCTTTGCAACCGGCAATTTTTGCCGGAATGGCCAACATCAACACGGTAGAAAAGAGTGGGGCGGAGCCGCCCGGCACATAAATGCCCACTTTTTCGATGGGACGGCTTTCGCGCCAGCAGACAACACCCGGAATCGTTTCCACCTTCCGGATCTCTTCCCATTGCGTGTGATGAAAAATTTCGATATTGCGTTTTGCCAGATCGATGGACCGTTTCAATCGTTCGGACAACGCATCCGAAGATTTGTCGATGATTTCTTTTTCTACCGGGAAAGCGGTTTGCGACGGATAATCGAATTTCGTACTGTATTTCAGCACGGCTTTATCGCCTTTTTTTCGGATTTCGGAAAAGATTTTTTTTACCGTCTTCGCCAGTTTTTCCTGACGAAGAGCCGGACGTTGTGCCAATCGTTCCCATCGGCGAAGCGGGGGATTTGTGATGATTTTCATATGACGTGATTTGTTATTGTTTTTTACAGAATCATTTTTTCGATGGGTACAACCAAAATACCTTCGGCGCCAACCATTTTCAACTCATCGATCACTTCCCAGAAATCGTCGTCGTTTATCACGGAATGAACACTGCTCCAGCCTTTGTCGGCCAAAGGCAGGATGCTTGGCGAGCGCATGCCGGGAAGCAGCTCGACAATTTTGGGCAGCGCTTCGTTGGGCGCATTCAGTAAAATGTATTTTCTTCCCTGTCCGTTCTTGTATGCCTTTATGCGGAACAGCAGCTTATCGAGCAGTTCGGTTTTTTCGGGCGAAAGGTTGTTGTTGGCAATGAGCACGGCTTCGCTTTTGAGAATGGTTTCCACTTCTTTTAGTCCGTTCATCAGAAGAGTGCTCCCGGTGCTCACGATATCGAAAATGCCGTCGGCCAGTCCAATTCCCGTGGCAATTTCTACGCTGCCACCGATTTCCTCGATTTTTACATTGATCCCTTTCTTGACGAAAAAATTGGATAATATTCGCGGATAACTGGTGGCAATGCGTTTTCCTTCGAAATAGTCCAATCCCGTGTATTGCTCGTCTTTGGGAATAGCCAGCGACAGACGACAGTTTCCGAATCCCAATTTTTCGATTACGGAGACGTCTTTCTCTTTTTCCCACACTTCGTTTTCTCCAAGAATGCCGATATCTGCCACGCCTTGTTCCACGTATTGCGGAATATCGTCGTCGCGAAGGAAGAGGATTTCCATTGGGAAATTCTTGGCTTCGGTTTTTAGTTTGCGGTTGCCGTTGGATATGTCGATGCCGCATTCACTCAACAGATTGAGCGATTTTTCGCTTAATCTTCCACTTTTCTGGATAGCAATTTTAATTTTTTCCATTTTTTTGGCGTTCATTGCGTCTGAGAGGAAACTCCGTTTATAAAACAAAAACCCGTCTGTTTCCCTTCAGACGGGTTTGTAGTTATATGTTCTGTTTATTTTGAGACACATACCATTCTCACCTCGCCTGAAGGCAGGTATGAAAATGATGATGGTGATGAAACGTGTTGACTTTCATTCTTCTTGTTTTTGTTTCACAAAGATAATGGATTTATTTTTATCGACCGCCATTTTTTAAAAAAAATTGAGTTTCGACATTCGTTTCTATCCTTTTGAAGGATTGAATCGGTAAGGTTCATCTTCTAAAAATTTTCAAAAAAACGGAGAAAACCTGCGACGGAATAACTCTGCGTGGCAAATTTTTATGTAAGTTTGCACCCAATGAGAAAAAAGGGATATATACTTTTGGTTTGTCTTTCGTGTTTGTGGACAATCGCTTCTTTTCCACAGGCACACATCATTTTTCCCGATTCTTCGCAGATCACGTCCGACCGCGATTCGTTGGATTTGTTGCCGCATAAAAGTGTATCGCCTGCTTCGGATATTCAACCCCAATCGGATTCGGTGAAGGAACGACAGCGGATTACGGTTTGGAAAATCGATGAGCGAACAGGCGAGCGTTACGAGACATCCATCGATACGGCCTATATAATTATCAGCATACCACATTGCCCGATGGATATTCGGTTGCCGTGGGGCATTTGGGGAATTTGGGATTGCCGCTTTTTTCGAAAATATTTTTCGACCGCAAAGAGAAAAGCCAGTTTGTTTTTTACGATGCCTACGATCCGTATAACAAGAATCCCGAAAATCAGTTGTTTTTCAATGTACGCCTTCCCTATTCGCGCCTCAACTATCAAATGGCAGGGGCCACGGAAGATAAAGAAGAACGGTTTGAAGGCCGCTTGACCATGAATTTCGGAAAAAGGCTGAACGTGGGACTCGAAGTGGATTATCCTTACGCTCGAGGTTTCTACAACTCGCAAGCGGCTAAACATATCGATTGGATATTGCACGGCAATTATTTGAGCGACCGCGTCGAGGTGCATGCTTATGCTTCGACGGCGGAAATTACTAATTACGAAAACGGCGGCATCGCCGACGATCGTTTCATTACGCAACCCGATTCCATTGAGCAGGATTTCAAAACCAAAGATATTCCCACGAAATTTTCGAAAACATGGAATCGACTCAAAACCGATCAGTTTTACCTGACCGGCCGTTATAATTTGGGTTACCGCAAAGAACCGGTCGAGGGCGGTGAAAAGGGCGAATTCGTACCTGTGGCCAGTCTTATTCTCACTTCGCGTTACCGTGAGCAGTACCGGCGATTTTTATCCTACGATACGGCTTATGTCGATCAAGAAAAACAGATTCAAGCCATCGATACGGTATATCGGAACCGTTTTTATTACGGTGCGGTAGACGACAGTACCCATTATACTTCCTTTAAGAATACGCTGGCTTTGTCCATGCGCGAAGGGTTCAGGGATTGGGTGAAATTCGGTTTGACGGCTTTCGTGGAACACGATGTGCGCAAGTATTCCATGATCGACACCGTGGGCACGATGCGCACGAGCCACAAAGAGAATTCGGTTGTTGTTGGCGGTATCCTCAATAAACGTCAGGGCGAAAACTTGCGATTCAATATCCGGGCCGATTTGGGTGTAGCAGGGTATAATTTGGGCGAATTCAGGGCAATGGGAAATGTGGAAACCGGTTTCAATATTTCCGGAAAACGAACGGAACTTGTGGGCGAAGCCTATGTCAAGAATTTGAAACCGAAATATCTGGAAGAGAATTATCACTCGAAATATTTTTGGTGGAACAACGATTTTGGCGATATTCGTCGCGTGTATTTCGGAGGGAAATTGTTTATTCCATTTACCAACACCACCATTAGGGCGGGGGTGGAGAATTTGAAGAATTATATCTATTTCGACGAAAACAAAGATCCTGTTCAGGCTACCGATAATGTTCAGGTATTTTCGATACGGGTAGATCAGGATTTGCGTTTTGGCGTTTTCAATTGGAACAATCAAGTGGTTTACCAAACATCGAGCAACCAACACGCAATTCCCGTGCCTACGTTGAGCGTATATTCCAATATGTTTTTGAAGACGAAAATCGTAAACGAGCTGACGCTGCAGCTGGGTATCGATGCGCATTATCATACCAAATATTACGTTCCGGGATACGAGCCTGCGTTGCTGCAATTTTACAATCAGCGGGAAATGAAAATCGGNAATTTTCCCATTGCTACCGCTTATGCCAACATGCATTTGAAGCAANCCCGTTTCTTTTTGATGTTTTACAATATTGCTCCTTTGGTTATGGATCCCGATTATTTTTCGCTGCCTCATTATCCGGTAAATCCCACCTTGTTTAAAATAGGACTTTCCGTTAATCTGTATAACTGAGCGGATTTGTATAACTGAGCGGATTTGCATGACGAAGCGGATTTGCATGACGAAGCGGATTTGTATAATCAACATCGATATATTGAACCGATATGAATTCCAAAAAGCTGATTTTTCTGTATATTTTTTTGC
>JGI24714J26587_10002914_pt1 | contig 11036 bp, 7 predicted proteins | sample BioPla4DNA2_FD_26587 | JGI IMG/M metagenome (IMG submission 26587)
GGCAAAAGGGAGAGCTAATCATTTTAATAAAATACTTGAAGGGTATAAGTATAAACTTTAATACAATGTTAGAAAGAATTGTGTTAAGTACAAATTTATTATAAAATCAAATTAAATGACAAGGTGTCCGGATAATCCGGTTTAATGTCCGGATGTTTCCGGAACTGCCGTCCGGATAATCCGGAATACGCATTAGTATATTTAATAAGATATATAAGTATATTTAAAGGATGTGTTTATATGGTTATAGTAGATTCCCACTGCGATACAATAACTAAAATAATGGAAACAAACTCAAACCTTTATGAAAATAAACATCATGTGGATATACAGAGGTTAAAAAAATACAAAAATTTTGTTCAGTTTTTTGCAGCCTTTACAGATAAATGCCTTTATCCAAATACATTAAAAAGGGCGTTAGAAATAATTGATGTATTTTATAAAGAAGTAGAAAGGTATAAAGACCACATAACATTATGTTGTAATTACAGCGAAATTAAAAGAGCTTTTAAAGAAGAGAAAATTGCCGCAGTACTTTCAATTGAAGGTGGTGAAGCACTTCAAGGAGATGTTGGAATGCTAAGGATCTTCTACAGACTTGGGGTGCGCAGCTTATGCCTTACCTGGAACTATAGAAATGAAATAGCAGACGGGGTTTTGGAATCAGAAACAGGGGGTGGACTTACTTCATTTGGAAAAGAGGTTATAAAAGAGATGAATTCTTTAGGAATGCTTATTGATTTGTCCCACATATCTGAAAAAGGATTTTGGGATGTAATGGAATTAAGTCAAAAGCCTGTTATCGCGTCTCATTCAAATGCAAAAAAAATATGCCAGCATATCAGAAACCTTAGTGATGAACAGATAATGGCCATAAAAAATAACGGGGGTGTAATAGGAATAAATTTATGTGCTGAATTTATAAGTGATAAAGATGCAAGTTTAAAGGATGTCATTAAACATATTGAATATATAGGGGATTTGACAGGATTTGACCACATAGGTTTAGGGGCGGATTTTGACGGTGTTGACTTTCTTCCGGAGGGTATAAACGGAGTTGAAGATATTTATAAAATAGCAGATGAGCTTTTAAAGCTTAATTATTCCAATGAAGATGTGGAAAAGTTTTTGGGAAAAAATTTTTTAAGGGTGATAAGAGAAGTATTGTAGAAGTGCTTTAAATAATAAAAGAGCCCGTGATGATCTTCGCTCCGGCTAAATATCAACTACCNTTTTAAGAGAAAGTCAATAAGTAACCTTTGCTCGACTATTACAAGAACAAACAGCCTTTATAAAGCCTATACAAAACACTTTGAGTAGTTGATACTTCATATTAATACTGCATTAAAATACAAGGTATAATACTTCATACAAATACTCAAATTAGTTCTGNTTGCTCCTGTAATAATCTTAACTCGAACTGGATACATCTATNTAAATATAGACATATACAGCTCTTTCCGCCGACTAACACCAAGCTTTAGCGTCAACTCACCGGACGAAACCTGATATTAATCTTTGGCCGAATTCTACAAAGCTCATAAAACCTTATAGAACTCTTGGTTCAACCATCACGAACCCTTGTACTAATATTATTGCCGGTATAAAAGAAAATATACATTAAAATTTTAAAAAAATTAAAAAAATAATTTGAAACGAAAAACAATTTGTCTTGCATTTTAAATGAATAATTATAAATGCTGTATTTCTTTTAAGATAGTTAAAAAAATAACATTCTTAAATGCTATTTATATAAAGCTTTTTAATGCATAGATATAAATTATCAGATAATTTTGCATTTTAAATATCATTATCTTGCAAAATAAAATATATTATATTAAAATTAAAATTNTAGATAGAAAAAAATTATTTTTATGCANCATATTTAGAAATAAGTGTGCTAAGCATAAAATAGCTGTAAAATAAAAAATGTGGGACATAAAATGATTTTGGAGGATTGTAAATGGAACTTTCAAGAAGGGCACTTTCAATCAGCCCGTCTTCCACTCTTGTTATTGATGCAAAGGCTAAAAAAATGAGACTGGAAGGAGTGGATGTGATAGGATTTGGAGCAGGAGAGCCAGATTTTGATACACCAATGCATATTAAAGAAGCTGCAATAAAAGCAATAAATGAAGGGTATACAAAATACACTCCTGCCTCGGGAATGTCAGAGCTTAAAGAAGCGGTATGCAGGAAATTAAAAAGAGACAACGGACTTGAGTACAAACCGGAAAATATCGTTATAAGCAACGGAGCAAAGCATTCTCTTGCTAATATTTTTCAAGCCATATGTAATCCGGGTGACGAGGTTATTGTACCCTGCCCCTGCTGGGTGAGCTACCCGGAAATGATTAAAATGGCAGACGGGATACCCGTCATGTTAAAAGCCACAGAAGAAGAAGGTTTCAAGCCTTCTGTTGACAAATTTTTAAATGCTGTTACGGAAAAGACAAAGGCTATTATAATAAATAGCCCCAGCAACCCTACAGGAATGATATATACAGAGGAAGAACTAAGGGAAATAGCCAAAATAGCCGTTGACAAAAAAATATACATTATATCTGATGAAATATATGAAAAATTATTATACGACAATCTAAAACATGTAAGTATAGCATCCTTTAGTGAAGAGATAAAGAATTTGACTATTTTGGTAAACGGGGTTTCAAAATCATATTCCATGACAGGGTGGAGAATAGGATACACTGCGTCAAATGAAAAGATTGCATGTGTTATGACTAATATTCAAAGTCACTTCACTTCAAATCCCAATACAATAGCACAGATGGCAGCATTGGTGGCATTGGATGGAGACAATGGCGTAATAGACGCTATGGTTGCTGAGTTTGCCAAAAGAAGGGATTATATGGTAAAAANAATAAACTCAATAGAAGGTCTTTCCTGTATTAAACCAAACGGGGCTTTTTATGTTATGATGAATATTTCAAAATTAATAGGGAAAGAAATTAAAGGAGTTAAAATTACAGACTCGGACGTTTTTGCAAATGTTCTTTTAGAAAAGGCAAATGTTGCTTTAGTTCCAGGNTCCGGTTTTGGAACGGATATTCATGTAAGGCTTTCCTATGCAACTTCCTTTGAAAACATAGCGGAAGGTTTAAATAGAATTGAAAAATTTTTAAATGAGTAATATAATTTATTGAGATTGGCATTTAAATTTCAATCTCATATTTATAAATAGCTTAGACGGGATATGTTTTTATAATCCCGTATTTTTTTGTCATAATGGCTGGATTTAAAGTAAATAACAATGTATAATTGTTTTTGGGTATCATAAAGTTAGAAAAATTTTTAGTTAATTTTTAGTAAAAGTTAAAAGATAAAAGATTTTTGGAGGTTGGAAAATTTGAAAAATACATATGAAAATCCCTTAAATACCAGGTATGCAAGCAAAGAAATGCAGGAATTATTTTCTCCTGACATGAAATTTAAAACATGGAGAAGGTTTTGGATAGCTCTTGCAGAAGCTCAAAAAGAGCTTGGTCTCGATATAACGGATGAACAAATTGAGGAACTAAAAAAATACAAAGATGATATAAATTATCAAGTGGCAGAACAAAAAGAAAAAGAATTCCGCCATGATGTTATGGCTCATATTCATGCATACGGGGAGCAGTGTCCTAATGCAAAAAGAATTATTCATTTAGGAGCGACATCCTGTTATGTTGGTGACAATACAGATATTGTCATTATGACTGAAGGTTTAAAATTAATTAGAAAAAAGCTTGTAACCACCATTGAAAAACTGGCAGAGTTTGCATTAAAATACAAAGATATGCCAACACTAGGCTTTACACACTTTCAGCCGGCACAGCTGGTTACAGTTGGGAAAAGGGCATGTCTTTGGATTCAGGATTTGTTAATTGATTTAGAAGATTTAGACTATGTTCTTTCAAATATGAAACTTTTAGGTTCAAAAGGTACCACAGGTACCCAGGCAAGTTTTTTAAAACTTTTTGAAGGTGACCATGAAAAGGTTAAAAAACTTGATATGCTCATACCTGAGAAAATGGGCTTTAAAAGTGTATTTGCAGTGTCCGGGCAGACTTATACAAGAAAACTTGATTCAAGGGTTTTAAATGTGCTTTCCGGCATTGCCCAAAGTGCATATAAATTCAGCAATGACTTAAGGCTTTTACAGAGCTTAAAGGAAATTGAAGAGCCCTTTGAGAAAAAACAAATTGGTTCGTCGGCTATGGCATACAAGAGAAACCCGGTAAGGTCAGAGAGGATTTCAGCCTTAGCAAGATATGTGGTGGTTAATGCCCTAAATCCTGCCATCACCGCTTCCACCCAGTGGTTTGAAAGATCTCTTGATGACTCTGCCAACAGACGGATAAGCATACCTGAAGGGTTTTTAGCAGTGGATGCTATTTTAAACCTATATATAAATATAGCCAGCGGTTTGGTGGTATATCCAAAGGTTATTGAAAAACATGTGCAGGCAGAACTTCCCTTTATGGCAACTGAGAATATATTAATGGAAGCTGTTAAGGCAGGGGGGGACAGGCAGGAACTCCATGAGAAAATAAGGGTTTATTCTATGGAAGCAGCAAGGGAAGTAAAAGAAAAGGGAAATGAAAACGATCTTATAGAGAGAATTGCGAAAGATGAAGCTTTTGGACTTGATATCACCAAATTAAATCAGGTGTTAGACCCTAAAAACTATATTGGCAGGTCTAAAGAGCAGGTGGAAGAATTTATAGAATTCCATGTAAAACCTGTTCTTAAAAATAGTGAAAAAGCTGCTTCGGAAATTGATTTAAAAGTATAGAGGATATTTTATATAAAAGCTTAAAAAATCATCTGAATAGTATGTATCAAATAGCGCATATNTTGTTGAAATTTCAATGTTTATGTAGTAAAATTAGATAAGATGTAATGATGATTTGTCGTATGAATGGGGTGNGAAGTAATTTTAAGTCCGGAGGGGAATTTTGTGATTAATAAGTACAGTGATATACCTCTTTATTGTCAACTTAAAAATATAATTATGGCCAATATAGAAAGCGGGGTTTATCCTCCTGATTCTAAAATACCATCAGAGCAAGAGTTNTGTGAGCTTTATAATATAAGCCGCCCGACTGTAAGGCAGGCTATAAGCGAATTGACAAACAATGGCTATTTGTACAAAGAAAAGGGCAAAGGAACTTTTGTATCAAGACCTAAGACCTCGATTGATGTAAAAACATATACAGGTTTTACAGACTCAATTTTAGATAATGAACTTACAGATAACCGGGAGGTACTTTCTGTTGAAACAGTAGAGGGGAAAGAATGTGGAAAGATTCTGGAAATTTTTAAAGCAAATTCTGGACAAAGTACACAGTTTGCAAAAGTGGTTTTTAGGACTAAGCATGATGATGATGTTTTTTCCTTCAACACATCATTCATTCCATTAAATTTATTTCCAGACATAATAGATGATATTAAAAATAAAAAAGCATCCCATGATATATTAAGAGGCAAGTATCCCCTTGTNCCTGTAAAAAGCAGCAGTTCTTTAGAGGTTGTTTTTACTGACTCAAAAGAGGCTCAGTACTTAATGGTACAGCCGGGACATCCTCTTTTAAAAATAACAAACACCATAACTTCAAAAAGCGGTCAGGTAGTAGAATATGTCATATCAAAGTACAGATCTGATAAATGCAGGTTAATATTTGAAAATTATAAAAGGCAAATTTAGAGGATTATAAANAATATCATTAATTTTTCTATTGTCCAGGACTCCNCCTTGTATAAGGTGGGGTTACTGTTATTTTATCTAAATTTAATAAATAATAAGCGATTGTACATAAAAAGTAGCAAAAAAAGCGTATTTAAATTATATAGACATATTTGCATCACATATATAAAAAAGATATAATTGTAATATAATGATATAATTGTAATATATCCAATATATTATATTCAAATTTTTATAAATTTAGGAGTACATTTAATTTTATGAAATATAAAAATCAAGTAAACAGATGGGGATGTATATGGAACAAATGTCTTTATTTAAGGACGAAAAAAAGAAAAACGATTCTGTTGTATTGAGTGCTTCAAGAATGACTGATATGCCTAAATATTATCCTGACGTACTAATGAAAGAGGTAATGACAAGAATTGAAAAGGGTGTGGATGTACATACCGTTGTATTTTGGACCAAACATCCGGATGCAATTTTAAAAAGTACTATGACTGAATTTATAAACAACCTTTTTAGCTTAGGGATACAGTGCTATCTCCACTGTACTATAACTGGTATGGGCGGGAGGATTGTCGGAAGTGACGGATTATATATGGAGCCTAATGCACCTAAAGCTTCTGATGCTTTAGCAGTGCTGCCTGAAATTGTGGAACTCTTTCGTAACCCTATGAGGGTAATGCTTAGGATAGACCCATTAGTTAAAATAAGGAATAATGTGACAGGTGAGATTTTTTCAAATTTTGACTGTGTAAAATCTATAATTGAAAATTCGGCAAAAGCAGGGATAAAAACATATACTATAAGCTTTTTGCAATCAAATATACATAAAAAAGTTGATAACAGGTTTAAAAAAATAGGGTGGTCCATTGAAAACTTTACAATAAGCCAAAAGAGGGGTTTTTTTGACAGAATAAAGAGTATGGCAGGTAAATTCGGTGGGAAAGTCTATAGCTGTTCTGTTTACGGTCTTGAAGAATCTAGGTGTATAAACGGGTATTTGCTGGAGGAGCTGCACCCGGATAAAAAATATATAAGAAAGGACGAGCCAAGAAAGAGAAATCTGTGTGGCTGTACTCATTCCATTGATATAGGAGGATGGCCTCCTAAAAAGTGCTTTACAGGATGCCAGTATTGCTATGCAAATTCATCATATCATGAACCGTCTATATAAAGCCCCTGTAAGAATCCATGAATAAAAGGTAATTGTTTTTCCTTTATTGACAAAAAGCTGTTTATAANGTATTATAAATTGTCAGGTTTATTTTTACAAAGTATACATTTTTGAATTGAATGAGGTGATTTAGTGAATAAATTAAAAATTGCATTTATATTTATTATTTTGCTACTAATGTGTGCATTTTATACAATTTCATATGCAAATCCGGAAGAGCAGCTTAAAGTTTCCATTAGAGCAGGTTATGACAATACAATCAGGATATTTTCAGAATGTCCCGTTTATATTGAAATAGAAAATACCGGAGAGGACTTTCAAGGTGAAATACAGATTCATGTAGTTACAGGTTATGNAAACAAAACAAACTATGTNCTTCCCTTTGAAATCCCCCAGGGTTCTAAAAAAGAATTTTTTATGAGCATACCCATTACTACTGCATCAAGGGATTTGGAAATAAAGATTGTACAAAATAACGAGGTATTACTTACCAAAGAACATAAGTTTCAAAAGGTAATATCACCTAAAACTACTGTTNTCGGTGTTTTATCTAATGAGGCAAACAGATTGAGAGTTTTGCGTAATGTGAATCTTTTAGAAAAGCCAGTGATTGATAGAAATGGTTTTCTCATGCCAAAATATCCGTCTGTAAATCCTTCGACAGAAGGAGGAAAATTGCCTATTGAGGTAGTAGAACTAAATGAAAATAATTTACCGGATAATGAAGGAATGTTGGAAAATTTCGACTTTTTAATTTTATCAAATTATGATACATCTAATTTAACGCAATCTCAAATAACGGCTATTTCCAATTGGGTAGACAAAGGAAATATATTGATTATAGGAACAGGTGAAAATGCCAGAAAAGTTTATTCAGGACTGAGTGAAGACTTAAAACCATTTAAAATAAACGGCCAGAAAAGAATTGAAATGCCGGAACACTTCGCTGATTTTACTGAAAGGGCTATTTTAAGGCAAGAAATGTACATATCCACGGGAAGTGTAGCAAACGGGGATATAATTATAGGTGATGAAGACACTCCCCTTGCTGTAAATTATAAATATGGAGATGGAAATATAATTATATTAGCATTTGATGTCACAACCAGCCCAATTTCATACTGGCCTTACGTTAAAGACATGTGGGAAGGGCTTTTAGTATACAACAGGCCAGTGTATTATGAAAATACAGATAATTTTACATACGGTTATTCCAGCTATTTAAGCAATATATTTGACCAAGATNTTTTTCCCTTTGGGCTTTTATGTATAATTATATTGGTATATATATTTCTGGTAGGGCCGGTTTTATACTGGATTTTAAAATATAAGGACAAGAGGGATTACAGCTGGATTGTTATACCAATAACTGCATTTCTTTTTGTAGGGATTATTTATCTTGGAGGCTATAAAACCAGGTTTAAAGCCTCTGTTATAAGTAATTACTCAATAATCAGGCTGGATTCTGAAAGTGAAAAAATGAATATAAACTCATTTTTTACAATTTACAATAACAACAAAAGAGGTACTCTAAAAGTAGAGTGCCCGTCAGAATATAATTTTGAGTTTTTCACCAATAGCTATTATGACGATATTTATCACGGTCCAAATGAGGATTTTTATGTAACAAGTAAAATTTTATTTGGGGAGCCGAACAAATATGAAGAATATGGTGTATCTTTGTGGGATTCTGTTAGAGCAAATACTGATTTTATCAGGGAGTATAATGAAAAAATATTACTTGAAGATATTGAGATAAAGGATGAAAAATTGTTTGGAACAGTAATTAATAATACTTCTTTTTCATTGGAAGATTCATATATAATTTTAGATAACCTTTATATCAGCATAGGGGACATTGAGCCAAAATCCCGAAAAGATTTTGCAATTCCGTTATTTGGAAGCGAAGTTAACAGCAATTTTGAATACTTTCTTAATGAGCTTTTTGAAAAGGATGTTTTTCATTACTGGGTTGATAGTGATGAAGAAAGACAACGGCGAAGAAGAAGGGAAGCACATTATATTGCATATTATAACTTTATTCAAATGGCGAATAAAAAGAGAGATTTAAAGGGAAGGCAGATTATTTTTGTTGCACTAAATTATGACGATATTGATTATGATTTAATAGTAAATGGGAAAAAGCCTGATATTTATAATATAAATGTTATTTATACAGATAAAATTATACCTTATGAAAAAGGTGAAAAGATACATTTACCAAAAGGAACTATAAAACCTGTATTGGAGAACCAACAGGCATTTTACAAACAAGATAATATGACATATTATTTTCATAACGATATAGAGGCAATGTTTACCTTTTATATTTTAAAAGGTATAACCGTTGAAGAATTTAAGATTGATTGGACGGAACCGGACTATCGGGATATTTATAATAGAGACGGCAGTGAAAGTAAATTAACCAACTATGATATATACATAAAAAACAACGCAACAGGTGATTGGGAAAAGATAGACGAAATATTTAAAGCCAGTGCCAAAGCAGAGGACTATATAAATAAAAATAGAGAAATAAATATTAAAGCAAATATCACCTTTGATGAGAACCTACGTAGGGATGCTGTATTAATGATGCCTCAAATAGAGATAAAGGGGGTGGCAAACTGATGCTGGTTATAAAAGATCTTGTTAAAAATTATGGTAAATTCAGGGCGGTAGACAATTTGTCTTTGGAGATAGAAAAGGGTCAAATATATGGTTTTGTAGGTGCTAACGGCGCCGGGAAAACCACGACGCTAAAAATTATAGCCGGGCTTTTAAAGCCTACATCGGGGGAAGTTATAGTTGGCGGAATGAATATAAGGGAAAATCCCATTGCATACAAAAGAAAAATAGGATATATGCCTGATTTTTTCGGGGTATACGATGACCTTAAAGTGACAGAGTATATGAATTTTTATTCAGGAATATACGGAATTAAAAAAGAGGAAAGGGATAAAATTTGCGATGAACTCCTTGAGCTGGTTAATTTAAGGGATAAAAAGAATTCCTATGTTGATGAACTTTCCAGAGGTATGAAACAAAGGCTTTGTCTTGCCAGAAGCTTAATTCACAATCCTGAACTTTTAATACTGGATGAGCCTGCATCAGGTTTAGACCCAAAAGCCAGGGTGGAGATGAAGGAGGTATTAAAAGAACTTGGTAACATGGGAAAGACAATAATTATTAGTTCACATATATTACCTGAACTTGCAGAACTGTGTACCGCCATTGGAATAATAGATAAAGGAAAAAAGGTAATTTCAGGTACTGTTGAAAAAATAATGTCCCAGATGTATAGTAACAGAATTATACGTATAAAGGTTTTAGATAAGAAGGAGGCTTTAGAGAAATTTTTAAAAGAGCAGCCATCCGTTCTTTCTATAAAAGTGCATAATGATTATATAGACGCGGAATTTGAAGGAACAAAGGAAGTAATGGCCCATATGCTGAAAAGTGCTATAAATCAGGATATACCGGTAATATCTTTTTATGAAGTTGAGAGGAATTTAGAGTCGGTATTTATGAATTTAGTAGGAAGGGGAGAAGAGAAAAATGCAAATTAACCCTGTTATAGAAAAAGAATTGAAAACAAAAATGAGAGGCTGGAGAGCACCGGCGTTAATAACAGCATATTTAGGCTTTTTGTTTTTTGTGGTATTTATTTACTTTTTAATTTATCAAGAAAACAGGCGATACGGATCACAGGTTTTAATTCCTGAAATTGTAGTAAGCCTGTACAACACCATTGCTTTTATACAGCTTCTTTTAATATTGTTTATTACGCCTATAATAACAGGTGGGGCGATAAGTTCAGAAAGAGAGAGGCAAACATTGGATTTATTATTGTGTACGGATTTTTCGGCTTTAAAGATTATTATTGGGAAAATATTTGTGTCAATAGCTCATATTATGCTTTTGGTAACCNCTTCTTTTCCTATTTTAGGGATAGTGTTTTTATACGGGGGAGTAAGAATATGGGACGTTATTCTTTTGTTTATCTTTTATATAATTATTGCAGTTATGACAGCAAGCATCGGGGTTTTTTACTCAACCGTTTTTAAAAAGAGCATTGTCTCAATTGTCATGACATACTTAACACTGGGTTTTTTTATAGTCGGGACGGCCATAGCATTATTAATATAT
>JGI24714J26587_10002928_pt1 | contig 11005 bp, 10 predicted proteins | sample BioPla4DNA2_FD_26587 | JGI IMG/M metagenome (IMG submission 26587)
CGTTATAAAATAAAGTAGAAACAACCCGTTTCTCACCAATAGCTTTTCTGGCTATCTGGTTAATAGATATTTTATTCGACCTGTACTATATTGGTGGTAACAGGCTGATAGAATATTATGGCGGGTGGTTTCTCTCACCCGCTTTTTTAATTNTTCTACTGTGGGTGACCTGAAATTCTATTAAATCCTGTATTTTTCTTAAATATTTTAGGAGGTGTATATACAATCAGTAACGATTTAAGGATTAATGATCAAATTAGAGCAAAAGAGGTGCGCCTGATCTCTGATGATGGAGAACAGATGGGCATTGTTTCTCTTGCAGAAGCTCTAAGAATTTCAGAAGAAAAGGAGCTGGATCTAGTTGAAGTAGCTCCCCAGGCCAAACCACCAGTATGTAAAATCATGGATTATGGGAAATATAAGTATGAAAAGGCAAAAAAAGCAAAAGAGGCCAAAAAGAAACAAAATATAATGAATGTCAAAGAAGTNCAAATGGGAGTTAAGATCGATGAACATGATTTTAATGTTAAATTAAAGATGGCCAGGAAATTTTTAAGCAATAAGGATAAAGTCAAGATTAGGGTTAAGTTTAGAGGCCGTGAAATGATGTACCAGCAGCTGGGGTTTGAATTGATGGATAGGCTGATTGAAGGTACCAGCGATGTGGGTAAAGTAGAAAACAAAGCCCATATGGAAGGTCGTAATATGTTCATGGTTCTGGCTCCGAAAACAGAAGACAAATAATCATTGATAAGGAGGTTTAGCAATATGTCTAAGCTTAAGACACATAAAGGTATATCTAAAAGGATGAAAAAAACCAGTAACGGTAAACTGAAGAGAAGCAAGGCCTTTCGTAATCATATTTTAACAAAGAAATCCGCCAAGAGAAAAAGAGGTTTACGTCAGCCAGGTCTTGTACATGAAAGCATGGAGAAAAAGTATAGCAAATTACTTCCTTATAATTAAACCTATTGAATNCAATAATATGAATATATTTCGGAAAGGAGAATTATTATGCCACGTGTAAAGAGAGGATACACAGCACGTAGAAGAAGAAAAAAGATTTTAAAGATGGCCAAAGGTTATTATGGNGCCAAGAGCAAATTGTTTAGACCAGCAAATCAAGCAGTTATGAAATCACTGCATTATGCCTATAGAGATCGCCGTACAAGGAAACGGGATTTCAGGAAATTATGGATTACCAGGATCAATGCTGCAGCCAGGAAGGATGGCTTATCCTATAGCCGTTTTATCAATGGCCTGAAATTGGCCAATATTGAGATTGACCGTAAAATGCTGGCCGATATGGCTGTAAGAGATGAAAATAGCTTTNGTGAACTGGTTAATATTGCAAAAGAGGCTTTAAACAGCTAAGTTGAGCTTTAAAGCCGGGCGATAAACCCCGGGATTTATTCCCGGGGATTTTAATTATAGAAAAAAAAGGACTGATCCTTTTGCGGGAAATCATCAGCAGTGAAGAAAATCAAAAGGTGAAATTTNTGAAAAAACTATATAAAAGGAAAACCAGGCGGCAAAGGGGTATCTTTCTCCTGGAAGGTTACCGGATTATTGAGGAAGCCCTAAAGAGCGAGGCTCTTATTGATAGCCTTTATATGAGCCCTGAATTTTATCAAAGCCAGGCAGGACAGGAACTTGTTTCTGAATATGAAAAGAGGGCTGATGGGAGAAAGATAGTCTTGATTAAAGAAAGTATCTTAAATAGACTGGCTGATACCCAGACACCCCAGGGAGTTATTGGCCTGGTTCAGGAAAGGGAATATCAGCTGGCTGATCTTGCCAATAAGGACTTTCTCCTTTTACTGGATCGGATCCAGGACCCGGGTAATATGGGAACTATCATCAGGACTGCTCTTGCTGCCGGTGTAGATGGTATAATCATTCTTAAAGGCAGTGTTGATATTTATAATCTCAAGGTCTTAAGATCCACCATGGGGGCTATCTTTAAAATCCCCCTGATTCAGGACCTGGACCTGGAGGATTTTTTAAGCTTTTTTCAGGCCAGTGAATACAAACTAATCAGTGCTGACCTTTCAGCAGAAGATTATTATTACCAGTTGGATTATTCAGAACCCCTTATTATTGCTATTGGCAATGAAGCCAATGGCCTCCAGGAAGACCTGCTGATTAATTCAGATTACCGGATTAAAATACCTCTCTTTGGTGATATAGAGTCCTTAAATGCAGCTATAGCAGCAGGGATAATCCTTTACAGGGTAGCAGAGAAAAAATTTCATAAATGAGCACAATATTCAGAAATTTTCATTTCATTTACTGAAAAACCTTGTCAAGTCTGGTATGCTGTGTTATAATATCGGTATAAGGTGTCCTTCATAAGCATATAAGAGAAATTCTACCCTGGGAAGGATGTGATCCTGAATGGGTTTGACTGCAGCATTTTTCTGGAGGATCTTTGAAGAGACAGGTTCAATTAGTGCTTATTTGGCCTATAAACAATTATTTTGCATAATGACAATGAAGAAGAAAAAAGAATATATATAAAGGCAAGGAAGGAGAGAGTAGTCAGCAGTAAGGCTTCACCAGGGAAAGGTTGTCACCGACTGGAAGCAACCTGAAGGCTTTGTTGATGAAGTTCGCTCTGGAGCTGTGAACTGAAATTAGAGTAAGTTTGACCGGTGGAGAAGACCGTTATGATTGAAGAGTGACCTATTCTGAGGAAGATAGGTAATAAGGGTGGTACCGCGTGGATCTCTCGTCCCTTTGGGATGGAGAGATTTTTTATTTTATGATAGATAATTTNAAGTGATGAATCAATAATTACTGGAGGTGTAAGAATTGGATTTACGGGAAAACTTAAAGAAAATTGAAGAGGAAGCAGAACAGCTTTTCAGTAGAGCAGATTCACTGGAGAAACTAGAAGAACTCAGGATTGTTTTTCTCGGTAAAAAAGGAAAGATTACAGATGTATTAAAACAAATGGGGAAAATGTCTCCTGAAGAAAGGCCTGTACTGGGCCAGGCAGCCAACCAGCTTAAAGATAAATTGAATAATCTCCTAAGTGCAAGGAAGAATGAGCTGGAAGAAATCTTACAGGCCAAAAAACTGGAGGAGGAGCGGATTGATATTACTCTTCCCGGGACAGAGATTATTACTGGCCATTTACATCCTTTAACCAGGATTACTAAGGAGATTGAAGATATATTTATNGGTTTAGGTTTTACCATTGAAGAGGGGCCGGAGATCGAGACAGAATATAATAATTTTGAGGCCCTTAATGTGCCCAAATATCATCCAGCCCGGGATTTGCAGGATACCTTTTATATTGATGACCATTATCTCCTGCGTACCCATACCTCACCGGTTCAGGTCAGGACTATGGCCCGGCAGAAACCACCGATCAGGATTATTGCCCCCGGCCGGGTTTATCGTTCAGATGATATAGATGCTTCCCATTCACCAGTTTTTTATCAGGCAGAAGGACTGGTAATAGATAAGGATATTTCTTTTGCAGATTTAAAGGGGACCATACAGCTTTTTGTCCAGTCTGTTTTTGGTGAAAATACCAGAACCAGATTCCGTCCCAGCTATTTCCCCTTTACTGAACCCAGTGCTGAAGTTGATATTTCCTGTGTGATCTGTGGGGGAGAAGGCTGCCGGCTTTGTTCCTATACAGGCTGGCTGGAAATCCTGGGCTCCGGCATGGTCCATCCCAGGGTATTGGAAATGGCTGGCTTTGATCCGGAAGAATATAGCGGTTATGCCTTTGGCATGGGTTTAGACAGGATAACAATGCTTAAATATGGCATTAATGATATCCGGCTCTTATATGAAAATGATCAGCGCTTTTTACATCAATTTTAATAAGTTTATAGGGAAGGTGGTTAGAAATGCAGGTATCTTATAAGTGGTTAAAAGAATATATCGATTTTCCATATAGCCCGGAAGAACTGGAACATGTACTGACTATGGCAGGTATGGAAGTTGATGAAGTAGAATATAGAGGCAAGGGTATTGAAGAAATTGTTATTGGAGAAATCCTGGAGTTAGAAAAACACCCTGATGCAGACAAATTGCTAATCTGTAAAGTGGATACCGGTGATGAGGTCCTGGATATTGTTACTGGTGCTGCCAATGTCTTTACAGAGGCCCTGGTACCGGTGGCAAAAATCGGGGTTACCTTACCGGATGGTTTGAAGATAAAAAAGGCTAAATTACGGGGAGTAGAATCCTATGGCATGCTCTGTTCTACCGATGAGTTGGGACTCAGTGAGGAGCGGGCCAGCGGAATAATGATTCTCGGTGAAGATGCTGTAAAAGGCATGAAATTGATTGAGTATCTGGGTCTTGATGATTATATCTATAAGCTTGATCTGACCCCCAATTATGGCCGTTGCCTTGGCATGATTGGTATTGCCAGGGAATTGAAGGCTATCCTGGGGGACAGGGAATTAAACTTACNCGAATATACAATTAAGGAAAGTAATGAAGAGGTCTCCAGTTTGGTAGAGATCCAGGTCCTGGACCCTGAACTCTGTCCCCGTTATACAGGACAGGTCATAAAAAATGTAAAAATCGGCCCATCACCGCGTTGGATGCAGCAAAGGCTGACTGCGGCAGGGATCAGGCCAATTAATAATGTTGTTGATATTACCAACTATGTAATGCTGGAATATAACCAACCCTTACATGCCTTTGATTATGATAAAATCAGCGGGCAGAAGATTATTGTCAGAAGGGCTGAAGAGGGGGAAAAGCTCCTGACCCTGGATGATAAAGAAAGGGACCTTAATCCTGATATGCTGGTAATTGCTGATAGTGAGAAGGCCCTGGGCCTGGCCGGTGTAATGGGTGGTGCTGACAGTGAGATTACTGAAGAGACCAGGACTGTTTTCCTGGAAGCTGCCTATTTTGATCCAGTCTCCATCAGGAAGACTGCCAGGGGTTTGGGCTTAATTAGTGAATCTTCCTACCGTTTTGAAAGGGGTATAGACATAGAGAAGGTCCTGGAGGCTGGCAGATGGGCTGCCTATTTGATCCAGGAATATGCGGGAGGAGAGGTAGTTAAGGGGGTACTGGATGTTTATCCCGAACCATATCAGCCGGCAAAGATCAGGTTGGAGACCAGGCAGGTTAACCGCCTCCTGGGTATAAATCTCTCCACCAGGGAGATTAAGGAGATCCTCCTTGGACTGGAATTTCCTGTCAAAGAGGAAAAGGAGGATGTCTTAATGGTTGCTGTGCCTTCCTTCCGGCCAGATGTGGAAAGAAAGGCAGACCTCATTGAAGAAGTAGCCAGGATGTATGGTTATGATAATATTCCCGGCAGCAGGCCGGCCAGCAAACAGCAGGGCAAAAAGAGCCTGAAGCAAAAATTTGTGGACCTTAGCCGGGAAGTCATGCTGGCAGCAGGTTTAGATGAGATTATTAGCTTCAGCCTCTGTGGAGAAGAGGATTATAAAATATTGAATCTGCCAGCAGAGAGTGAGTTGCTGAACTGGGTCAGGATTAAGAATCCTCTCAATGAGGCTTATGCTGTTTTACGTACTAGTCTGGTTCCCAATCTCCTGGAGGTATTATCCAATAATGCCAGGAAACAAATTGAGGCCATCAGGATCTTTGAACTGGGTAATGTGTTTTTTAATAGTGAAGGACCAGAGCCTTATGCAGAATATCCCTGCCTGGCAGGGGCCAGCATGGGCTATGCAGGAGATCCCTGGCAATTGGGTGCCCCTGATTTCTTTTACCTGAAGGGTGTCCTTGAACATTATTTTGCCCGCCTGGGTATAGAGGATTATAGTTTTGTAAGAAAGAGCCTGCCTTACCTCCATCCTGGAAGGACTGCAGCCATACTTGTAGGAGAAAAAAAGGTTGGCTTTCTTGGAGAGCTTTTGCCTGGTCTAATTGATACTCTTGATTTGAAGGAAAGGACAGCGATATTCCAGCTGGACCTGGATCAGCTTTTCCAACTCTATAAAGAGGAACGGAGGTTTGAAGACCTACCCCGTTACCCGGCTTCAGAGAGAGACCTGGCCTTACTGGTTGATAAAGAAGTAGCTGCAGCAGATTTACAGAAGAGTATCAGGGAAAAAGGTAGTACTTTGCTGAAAAAGGTAGAAGTCTTTGACCTATATCANGGTGACCGGATACCTGAGAACAAAAAAAGCCTGGCTTTCAGGTTAGTCTTCCAGGCTGGAGATAGAACCTTGACAGATGAAGAAATAAATGAAAAGATTGCTGTTGTCGTAAAAGAGCTGGAAAAGAAATTTTCTGCAAAAATTCGTGGAAATTAAAATATCAGGCAGGAATTTTTTAATAAAGAGGGAAATATTAAAATAGCATGTTTTATCATAATAATGGAGTTGAAAAACATGGCTATAGAGGATAAGCAGAAAAAAAGATTCAGAATAAAGATCCTGGGCCAGGAAATGGTCATTGTGGGGAATCTTTCTGAAGAATACGTTAACCACCTCTCCAATNATATTAATGTGATTGGAGAGGAAATCTGCCGTGCTTATCCTCGTCTTTCCCACCAGCGAATTATGAACCTGGTAGTAATGAATATAACAGATGAGTATTATAAATTGAAAAATGTTTATAATAATAAAATAAAGGAATTAAAAGAATTGGAAAAAGAGAATCAATTACTGAAGGAAAAATATGAAGAAATAAAAAATGAATATAATGAACTACTGGAACTCCTGGAGGAGGATGATTAACATTTGACTATAACAGCAATTGATATAATAATCTTGATAANTTTTCTCTTTTTTGTTATTGCTGGTTTTAACAGGGGTTTTATCAAACAGACCAGCACTATTGTAGGAATTATTTTTGCACTTATAATTGCTATTAACAATTACCAGGCCTTGATTCNCTACCTGGAAGAAAGAATCCTTGTTTCAGAGGGAATGNTGCAATTTATCTCTTTTACTATTTTATTTATTTTGATTAATCTTTTTGTACATCTATTGGGCTTTATCTTAAAAAAAAGCCTGGATGCCCTCTTTTTAAAGCCCATTGACCAGGCTGCTGGTGCTATTTTGGGAGTGGTTAAAGGAGTGTTTGTCTCCTACTTCCTGGTTCTAATCCTGTCCCATATTCCCTATTTGACCGTGCAGGAGACTTTAGGTAGTTCCTTCCTGGCCCTCAGGATTCTGGATTTGACTCCACTCATACAGAATACATTACAAAATATATTTAATCCTTAAAAACCCTGTTGTGAAAACAATAGGGATATTTTTTAGTTTTATAAAAAATATACTGGTTTAGGGCAGGGTGATGAATCTATGTCCGGGATTAGCAATAAAGAAGTGGCCGGTATTTTGATGGAAATGGCTGCTTTGCTGGAACTCCATGGTGAAAATATATATAAAATCAGGGCATATCAGAATGCTGCCCGGAATTTGACCAGTTTGCAGGAAGAACTGGCTTTACTTATTAAGGAAGATAGGCTGGAGGAAGTAAAGGGGATCGGGAAAGGGATAGCCACCACTATTAAGGAAATTTATGTTGCAGGTTATAGCCCCTTGCTGGAAGAATTGCAGAGGAAGACACCGGCAGGCCTGCTGGAATTAATAAAGATACCAGGTTTGGGCCCGGCTACAGTTTATCAGCTNCATAAAGAAGCAGGCATAAAAGGACCGGCTGATTTGAAGGAGGCCCTGAAAGAAGGAAGGTTAAGAGGGTTAAAGGGTTTTGGCCCGAAAAGGTTAGAGAGATTACTATCAGGCCTCAGGGATTATGAGAAATATAGACAGGTAGAACTTCTTTACCATGGCCTGCTTAAGGCAGAGGAGATTAAAAGCTATCTGGAGGAATTCCAGGGCTTGATAAAACTGGAGACTGTTGGTGGTTTACGGAGAGGCAGGGAATTAATCCAGGAGATAGACTTACTAGCAGTCACTGCTTCTGCCCCTGAGCTCAGGGATTTTTTTCTGCAATTGCCTTTTGTGGATCAGGTTATAGAAAAGAAAGAGAGAAAAATCAGGATAGTGACAGAGGATAGTTTTCCGGTTAATCTCATAGTGGTCAGGGAAGAGGAGTATCCTACAGCAAGCATTTATTATACCGGTTCCCGGGACCATGTCAGCAGGCTGGTAAGGCAAGCTGCTGATTATGGTTATCAGCTTACTGCAGCCGGCCTCTTCAAAGAGGGGAAAAGGATAGGAGTTAAGGATGAAAGAGGGCTTTATGAGCTTTTAGGCCTGGATTATATTATCCCTGAACTCCGGGAAGACCGGGGAGAGCTGGANGTAGCCAGAACTGGAAAACTACCTGTAAGTATAAACCTTTCTGATATCAAGGGAGATCTCCATCTCCACAGCCATTATAGTGATGGCAGCCATAGTATAAGAGAAATAGTGGAAGAAGCCAGGAGGAGGGGCTATCAGTATATAGCCATAACAGACCATTCTGCCTCCCTGCAAGTAGCCGGTGGCTTGTCCATAGATAGCTTGCTCCGGCAGATGGAGGAGATTGAAGCTCTCCAGGAGGAGTATCCTGACATAAAGATTTTCAAAGGCAGTGAAGTGGATATTGCTCCAGATGGGGGCCTGGACTATCCTGATGAGATACTGGCCAGGCTGGATCTGGTAATAGCCTCTATTCATACAGGTTTTAATCAAAGTGAAAAAGAGATAACNGGGAGGATTATTAAGGCCATGGAAAATCCCCATGTGAATATAATCGGTCATCCCAGAGGAAGATTACTGAAAAGGCGTGAGGCCTATCCAGTAAATATGGATGAAGTAATCCGGGCAGCCAGGGCAACAGGAACCTGTCTGGAATTAAATGNTTCACCATACCGGCTGGATATAGATGATTTAATCTGTAGAAAGGCAAAGGAAGAGGGGGTTATGATAGCCTTCAACACTGATGCCCATAATTTAGCTGAGCTTGATTATATGGTCCTGGGTCTGATGACAGCCCGCAGGGGCTGGTTGGAGAGAAGAGATGTAATAAATGCCCTGGAACTGGAAGAACTCTCTCCTTTATTAAAGGCCAAACAGTGAAATAGGTCTGGAGGGACAGGAAAATGGATAGGAAGAATATAGAGATATTGGAACTTGATAAGATAAAAGAAGAATTAAAAGGATATGCTGCTACAATCCCTGCCCAGGAGCAAATCCTGGGTCTTACACCAGTGGCAGACCTGGATTATGTAAGGAAGTGTCTCAAGGAAGTAACCGCAGCCAGGGAACTGATGGCAGAGTTTGGCATGCCGGGTTTCGGGGGAATCAGGGATCTACGTCAGGTCCTGGATAAACTGGAAAAGGGTATTGTTCTTTCCCTACAGGAACTGGTAGATATCAGTGACAGTTTACGGGGTTTCCGCTCTCTAAAGAGGTATTTTAGGGAGATCATTGATAATACAGAAGAGACCCTGTTGGAAAAATACTATGGTCTTATAATCCAGGAAGGAGAAAAGATAATTATCCTGAAAGAACTGGAAAGGGAGTTGGAAGCCTGCCTGGATGAATATGGGGGCCTGAAGGATTCAGCCAGCCCGGCCCTGGCCAGGATTCGCTCTGAAATTAACCGAACTGCACATAGAATCCGGGAGAAGATGGATAATATTATCAAAAGCCCCCAATACCAGGAGATGTTGCAGGATAATCTGATTACCAAAAGAAGAGACCGTTATGTGGTTCCTGTTAAAAGTGAATATAGAAATATTTTTCAGGGTATAGTCCATGATCAATCAGCCAGTGGCTTAACTTTATTTATGGAGCCCCTGGCAGTGGTCCAGATGAATAATAAGTTAAGTGAATTGGAAAATGAAGAGGAAAAGGAAATTTATCGGATCCTGAAAATGCTCAGTGATAAAGCAGGAGAGTATTTATACGAACTCCGCAATAATCTGGAAGTAGCTACTTTCCTGGATCTCTGTTTTGCCAAAGCAGATTATAGCCGTAAGATTGGTGGTGTGGAACCAGAGATCAATGACCAGGGTATTATCTATATTGTCAAGGGGAGACATCCTTTGCTGGGGGAGAAGGCTGTTCCCATCGATATTCATGTCGGGGATAAATTTAAAACCCTGGTTATAACCGGCCCTAACACGGGTGGCAAGACAGTGGCCTTGAAGACAGTAGGTTTATTTGTCCTGATGGCCCAATGTGGTATACATGTTCCGGCTGGACAGGAAACAAGACTGGCTGTTTTTAAAAATGTTTTTGTGGATATTGGTGATGAGCAGAGCATAGAACAAAACTTAAGTACTTTCTCTTCCCACATGCACCGGATCAGGGATTTTCTCTATAAAGCTGACCAGGAATCCCTGGTTTTAATTGATGAATTGGGGGCCGGGACTGACCCTGGAGAAGGGGCTGCCCTGGGTATTGCTATCATGAACAGTTTAAGAAAAAAACAGGCTACTACTATAGTTACTACTCACTATAGTCAACTTAAGAATTATGCCTATGATGAGGAAGGGGTAGAAAATGCCTCTGTAGAATTTGACCTGAATACCCTGGAACCCACTTACCGGATTTTAATGGGGGTACCTGGGGGCAGTAATGCTATTACTATTGCCCGGAAGCTGGGTATACCGGAAGAGATAGTTGAAGAGGCCAGTAAATATCTTTCCACTGATGAAATTAAGGTAGAGAAAATGATATCTGCCTTAAGCCTGGAAAGGGACCGCTATAGTAAATTAAAAGAAGAATACCTGGCCAAAGAGGAAAAAATAGACAGCCTGATCAAAAAGTATGAAGAGATGGTCCAGAGACTGGAGAAAGAAAGGGAAAGGATCCTGGAGGAAGCCCGGAAGGAAGCAGAAGGCATTCTGGAGACAGCCAGGCGGGAGACCAGGAATATATTACAGGATTTGAAGAAGAGTGAATTTCAATTCCGGTCTGACATAGATAGAAAGGGAAATCAACTAAATCAACATTTTAAAGAGATGGAAGAAAAACTATTCCCTACAGAGCTGGAAGAGGAAGGCAAGAGACCCAGACAGGCCCTTGCAGTAGGAGATGAAGTCCGTTTATTGAGTACAGGAAGCAGGGGCCAGGTTCTAAGCATT
>JGI24714J26587_10002936_pt1 | contig 10991 bp, 10 predicted proteins | sample BioPla4DNA2_FD_26587 | JGI IMG/M metagenome (IMG submission 26587)
CGAGTACAAGCCGAGCACGTATCAGAATTTCTAAAATCAAGAATATCTAAAGATTCAGTTGTATGTGGCAGCGATAAAAAAGCTTTTAAGACTGTAAATGCTGAACACATAAAACATAAGGAGATAACTTCTAAGAAAAAGATGAAAGGTGGTATATACAGTGTATCAACTGTTCATAAGAAGATAATAGCTTTTGTAAGTTGGATATATTATAAGTTTCGTGGAGTGGCAACGAAATATTTGACAAACTACATAATGTGGTTTGTGGTACGGGGTAAGTATCTGGCGGATAAGATAATAGAAGACACGGGGAGGTTGTTGAATTTGGCGGCGTCGGACAGGCGGGCGTGGGGGCGGTATAGTGATCTGATGTCAAAAACATATTTAATATATAACATTTAAATATTTTTCTTACAATCTCTGTTTATAAAATTTTTTCAAAATTTTATAAACCCTCCCATTCCCTATCCCCCCTCATTTATCATCTCCTCCCTTGAATTTTCCCTTTTATTCTTTCATAATTGTTTGTTTTAAATTTTTTTTAACTTTGTTTATTGTTTCGTTTTTAATTTATAAATTAAAGAATTATGGCTTATAAAATTTTAATAACAGGTGCTAATGGGCAATTAGGGTATGAGCTGAAAAAAATATTATCTCTAAATAGTAGTTACGAATTATATTTCACTGATGTTGATTCTTTAGACATCAGTGATTTTAATGCTGTTAATGATTTTATAAAAAATTTAAAAATTGATTTTATCATAAATGCAGCAGCATATACAGCTGTAGACAAGGCTGAACTTGAAAAGGATAAAGCAGAAAAAGTAAATGTAGCAGCAGTTAAAAATCTATCCATTTGTGCAAAAAATTATAATTCTAAAATGATACATATTTCTACTGATTATGTATTTGATGGTAATAAGTCATTTCCATACAATGAAACTGATGAAACTCATCCATTAGGTTATTATGGATATTCTAAATTATTAGGAGAGCGAGAAATGATAGCTATTGCCCCCAAAGGTGTTATCATAAGAACTTCATGGTTATATAGTACTCATGGCATTAATTTTGTAAAAACTATCATTAATAAAGCTTCTATGGATAATCAAAATTTACAAGTAGTGTATGATCAAGTTGGTACACCGACGTATGCTAGAGATTTGGCTAATTGTATTAATTTATTAATACAAAATTTTGATTTAGATGATTTAGAAATCTTTCATTTTTCTAATGAAGGCGTAGCATCGTGGTATGATTTTGCTCATGCCATTTTGAAAATTAGTAAAATTGATAAAAATATTACTCCAATAGAGACACAACAAATCAAACAATTAGCTGAGAGGCCTAAATATAGTGTGATGAGTAAAAATAAAATTAAATCTGCTCTGAATATTAATATACCACATTGGTGTGATTCATTAATAGATATGATTAATAATTTAAATAAATAATTATATGAGTGAAAAAAATATCGACCCCGAAATCTTAGAAAAAATTAATAATTGGCTTATGCAGCCAATAGATGAAGATGACAAACAATGGATATTAGAAAACTTAAATAGTAATCCTCGAGAGTTAGAAGAAGCTTTTTATCAAGATTTAGAATTCGGAACAGGTGGACTTAGAGGTATCATAGGAATTGGGTCTAATAGGATGAATAAATATACCGTTTCTATTGCCACGCAAGGATTAGCAAATTATATTCTACAAAATGCAAATAAACCGTTTAAGGTAGTCATTGCCTATGATTCTAGAAATATGAGTAAAGAATTTGCAAATATTTCTGCAGAGGTTTTAAGCTCAAATAATATTGAAGTTTTTTTATTCTCAGAATTGAGACCTACTCCATTATTATCTTTTGCTGTAAGATATTTACAAGCTACAGCTGGTATTGTGATAACAGCTTCTCATAATCCCAAGCAATATAATGGTTACAAAGTTTATTGGAGTGATGGAGGTCAGCTAGTGCCTCCTCATGACAAAGGTGTAATAAACGAAGTTAAAAAAGTTGGTGAGTATAGTAATGTTAAAAAAAATTACAATGCATCCCTTATCCATACTATACATGACGAGATTGATATTGCTTATCTAAATCAATTAAATAAATTACAATTTTTATCAGAAATTGTTCCTAAATCTCAAAAAATTGTTTATACTCCACTACACGGTACAGGAGTTACTTTAGTTCCTAAAGCCTTGCATTCATGGGGATTTGATAAGCTATATCTTGTAGAAGAGCAATCAATCCCTGATGGTAATTTCCCAACTACTAAATCTCCAAATCCAGAAGAAAAAGCTGCTATGGAATTAGCTATTAAAAAAGCTAAGCAGACTGATGCAGATTTAATTTTAGCTACTGATCCCGATGCAGATAGAGTAGGCACAGGGATTAAAATGCCAAATAATGATTACAAATTATTAAATGGCAATCAGATAGCTGCTTTGCTAACTTATTATAATTTAGAAATGCGAAAAAATCGAAATTCTTTACCATCAAATGCATTTATTGTTACAACTATTGTTACTACTGAGCTGATGCGTGAAATCGCTGATGATTATAATGTGAAAACTTATGATGTTTTAACAGGTTTCAAATATATTGCTGAGCTAATAAGATTAAAAGAAGGTAAAGAAACATTTATTTGTGGTGGTGAAGAAAGCTATGGATTTCTCTCTGCTGATTGGGTGAGAGATAAAGATGCTATTATGACTTCTTGTCAGATTGCTGAATTGCAGGAACATGCTGCTATGCATGGAAAAACTCTTATTGATATTCTACAAATGCTATATGAAAAATATGGATATTATTTAGAAGACCAAAAATCTATTTCTATGACTGGCATAGAAGGTATGGGAAATATGAAAAAACTAATGGATAATTATAGGAATAATCCTCCTGAAATGATAAATAATATCCCTGTAGTTAAGATTTTAGATTATCAAATCTCTAAAGCTAAAAATCTTAAAACCAACTCTATTGATAGTATTGATTTGCCCAAGAGTAATGTGTTACAATTTATATTAGAGGATAATACTAAAATTACTATACGTCCTTCTGGTACTGAACCTAAAATTAAATATTATTTTGCTATAGTTAAAAAGAATACAAATAATGAGTCTTTTGAGCAAATGTGGGCAAAATTGTTATCAGAAATGGAAGAGCTCAAAACTTTTGCTGAGGTTTAAATAAATTCTTAACTTTTTCAATTATCTTTGCTTAAAAAAATATTATGAAACTTTTTTTAGAACGTCCAATAATTTTTTTCGATTTAGAGGCGACAGGATTAAATTTAGTTAATGATAAAATTATTGAAATTTTTATGCTAAAAGTCAATCCAGATGGTACTACTGAAACTTATGAGCAACTTTTTAATCCACAAATCACTATTCCAGATGAAGTGATTAATATCACAGGTATAACTAATGAAATGGTAAAAGACAAGCCTCTTTTCAAAGAAAAAGCACAGGAAATTGCTGATTTTATTGATGATGCTGATTTTGCTGGTTTTAATTCTAATAAATTTGATATTCCACTTTTAGCTGAGGAGCTCTTAAATGCTGGAATAGATATTGACTTCTCGAGTCGCAATTCTGTGGATGTAATGGTATTATTCCATCGTTTGGAGCCACGTAATTTAGCTGCAGCTTATAGATTTTATTGTAATAGAGAAATAGAAAATGCACATACAGCTAAGGCAGATGCCATAGCTACCTATGAAATATTATTAGCTATGCTAGACAAATATTTAGAAAATGAGAATCTTGCTGATAATGATGAAAATAATTTAATATTTGATAATAACATAAAATCATTAAGCGAAATATCTAAATATCATAAAACGGCTGATTTGGCTGGTCATATTTTAATTAATGAAGATGGGAAAGAGATATTTAATTTTGGTAAATATAAAGGTAAGTATGTAGAAGAAATTTTTACTATTGAACCTCAATATTATGATTGGATTATGAAATCTCAATTTCCTCAGTATACCAAAAAAATTGTTGATAAAATTTGGCAAAGAGTAAAAGCTAATGATAATACTACAGAAGGACAACACAACGAAGAGATAAATTATTAAATTAATTCGAAAGAACTAGAACTTTAAAACTTTTGGGTTCTATAACGTTTTATATAGGTAAAGATTAAAAAAAATAATTTTATAAATTAATTTTATTTATTTTTGGACAGTTAAATATTAACCACAGAGTTCTCAAAGAATGCACAAAGAACACAGAGAAAGATAGAATTAAAAGGCTTAAAAAATGGTACTTTGTGAACTTGGTGTAATATCTTCGTGCCCTTTGTGGTAAAATAATTAACCTAAATAATTTACCAACAATAAACGTTATAGAACCAAAATTAAATATAAATAATTTTAAGTTAAAGATTAAAAAAAATTTATAATTTTATAACGTCAAACTATAAAAAATTAAAATGGATATGGAAAATTCAAAAAATACATCAATAAATACTCAGAAGGTAGCTCCGAGTCACCATGTTAGTAATATTACATTTATTACAATATTTTTTGCATTAATATTATTTAATGGGCTCAATAATAAATCCCATGCCCAGGCACCAGCCATTGAATGGCAAAAATGCCTCGGCGGAACAAGTTGGGATTATGCAAAATCCATCCAGCAGACAAGTGGTGGGGGATTTATTGTGGCTGGTGAAACATGGTCCAATGACGGCGATGTGTCGGGGAATCATGGAATTGTTGACTCTTGGATAGTGAAACTTAACAGTTCAGGGGATATTATATGGCAAAAATGCTTCGGCGGAACAGATGATGATGTGGCATTCTCCATCCAACAGACAAGTGATGGGGGATTTATTGTGGCTGGTTACACATCTTCCAATGACGGCGATGTGTCGGGGAATCATGGATCTTGGGATTCTTGGGTAGTGAAACTTAACAGTTCAGGTGATATTGAATGGCAAAAATGCCTCGGCGGAACAGATAATGATGAGGCAAAATCCATCCAGCAGACAAGTGATGGGGGATATATTGTGGCTGGTGAAACATGGTCCAATGACGGCGATGTGTCGGGGAATCATGGAAATAGTGACTATTGGGTAGTGAAACTTAATAGTTCAGGGGATATTGAATGGCAAAAATGCCTCGGCGGAACAGTTAAGGATATTGCAAAAACCATTCAGCAGACAAGTGATGGGGGATTTATTGTGGCTGGTTACACAAATTCCAATGACGGCGATGTATCGGGGATTCATGGAGATTATTATGACTTTTGGGTAGTGAAACTTAACAAATGAGCCGGAGGGAATAAATGAAATAGAAAATTACAATTTACTGTCAATATACCCCAATCCATTCACAGAAAAGGCAATAATAACTTTTGATAATCCGAAAAATGAAAAATACAAATTGATTATTACAGATGTTACAGGAAAGGTAGTAATGGAAATTAATGAAATTTATGGAAATACAGTAGAAATTGATGGAAGTAAGTTGTCTGCTGGGGTTTATGTGTTTGAACTGACCAGCGATCAATGCTTTTTGGCAGGCAAAAAAGGCACAAAGAACACAGAGAATGATAGAATTTAAAAGGCTTCAAAAATGGCACTTTGTGAACTTGGTGTAATATCTTCATATCATTTGTGGTAAAATAATTAAACTAAATAATTTACCAACAATAAACGTTATAGGACCAAAATTGGAATACAATATTTTCGTAAAATCAAGCATTCCTTCTCATTGCTTCTACTGGGTCTAATTTAGAAGCTTGCAATGTAGGAATTATACCTGCTAAAAAACCAACAATCATTGCTATTAATATTCCCATTATTATGTTTGCAAATGTCAGCGGGAAAGAAAATTTTATTAAAAATTGTAGGACTAATGAAAGAATTAAAAATAATATTAATCCAATAATTCCCCCCATAATACTTAAAAATACAGATTCTATCATAAATTGTAGAAGGATGAATCTCCTTTTAGCTCCTAATGCTTTTTGTATTCCTATTTGTTGAGTTCATTACTGTCAAGTTTTATAAAATTTCTAAGAAATAAAACTGGTACAAAAATTAGTTCATCACCTGAACCGCCAAGCATATTTTCACCTTCTTTTTCTAAAATACCTATAACTGTTAATTTTTGTGAACCAACTTTAATAGCTTGTCCTACAACTTTTTCATTACCAAAATAGTCTATAGCAGTCTGATAACCTATTATGCATACTGCCTCACCTCGCTCAGTTTCATTAGTAGTAAACATTCTGCCTTCTTTAATGTTAAATGGCAAAAAATCAGGATAAGACAAAGTAATACCACTCAAATATTGATCTGTTTTAGTTAATAATGGTGTAGAAGCTTTCTGTTGTGTGGAGGCTAAATAAGCTATCTCTTCAATAGTTTTGGCATTATTTTGCAGGAATAGATATTCTCTGTAAGAAGGATTTGGTCTAGAAATATATTTCCACCAAGGGAAATCTGCATCAAATACCCAAGGCCATTTTTGTACAAAAATAGTATTGCTTCCTAGAGATTCAATAGATGTATTGATTTGATTTTTAATAGAATCTATCACTGTGAAAACAGCAATTATAGAAAAAATACCTATAGTGATGCCTGAAATTGTTAATATAGTACGTAGCTTATTAGACCTGAGCGATTGCCAAGCCATTATTAAAGCTTCTTTGATAAAAATCCAAATCATTTATTTACTATATTCATTGCTGTTGCTATTATACTAACAAACTCTTCACCTTTTAATGAAGCTCCTCCAATGAGTCCGCCATCTATGTCTGGCATAGAAAATAATTCATAAGAATTATCTTTTTTCACACTTCCACCATAAAGAATTATCATATTTTGACTAACTACATCATCGTATTTATTCATTATCATGTTTCTAATAAAAGTGTGCATCTCTTGAGCTTGCTGTGGCGTAGCATTTACTCCTGTTCCTATAGCCCATACTGGTTCATAAGCTATGATAATTTTTTTAATTTGTTCTATAGATAAATCATATAAAGCTCCACTGATTTGATTTTTTACAATTTCAAATTGTTCATTTGCATTTCTTTGTTCTAATGTTTCACCTACACAATAGATAGGAGTAATATTTTCTTGCAAACAAAGTTTAATTTTCTTTGCTAAAACTTCTTCACTCTCACCAAAATATTGCCTTCTCTCAGAATGTCCAATAATAGCGTAATCTATACCTGAACTTTTTAACATAGACGAAGAGATTTCTCCTGTATATGCACCATTAGTATACGCTGATGCATTCTGAGCTCCTAAATAAATATCTGTACGAGTAAATATATTTTTAGCTTCTGATAAATAAATAAAAGGTGGACAAATTAAAATATCAACATTTGAATGATCTTTAGGGATATTAATGTTTAAATACTTTAATAGCTCTAATGCCTCTTGATAATTAGGATTCATTTTCCAATTACCAGCAACAAATTTTTTTCTCATAATTATTTTTTTATAAAAATATGAATTTTTTTATTGAAAAAGATTCAAATATTATTTTTGTGATAATTCTTTAGCTTTAGCTATCCAATTTTCTACATCTTCTTTAGAAGGGAGAGGCTCAGAAATCTTATGTTTTTTTCTCAACCCACCTAAATTATTTAAAATTTTATTAGCATTAGTATCTAATAAATCATTTGGAGTTACAATACCAGATTCAGTAAGCAGAGGGATCCAAATATCTGGGACTCCAATAGATTTCAGACTTTCAGATTCCATTGCTATAGCTTTACGTTCTGGAGCCATTTGAGGGAAAAAGATAACTTCTTGAATAGAGTTTGCATTAGTCATAATCATAGCTAATCTATCGATGCCAATTCCTAAGCCTGCTGTTGGTGGCATACCTAGCTCTATAGCACTTAAAAATTCTTCATCTAAAATCATAGCCTCTTCATCACCTAATTGTCTAAGTCTTAATTGCTCTTCTAATCTATTACGCTGATCTATGGGATCATTCAGTTCAGAATATGCATTACACAGCTCTTTACCATTTACTATCAATTCGAAACGCTCTACTAATCCAGGTTTAGACCTATGTTTTTTGGCTAATGGACTCATCTCTATAGGATAATCCATGATAAATGTAGGTTGTATCAGATGTGGCTCTACTTTTTCACCAAAAATAGTATCTATTATTTTACCTTTGCCAGTAATTCCTTCTATATCAATATTTAATTTTTTAACGATTTCAATAAGTTCACTCTCATCCATATTAGAAATATCAAAACCAGTAAATTTTTTTATAGCATCAAAAATGCTAATACGTTCAAAAGGTCTAGCAAAAGATATTATATTGTCACCAACAGTGATGTCGGCTTTACCATGTATAGACATACAAATATGTTCTAACATCTCTTCTACAGTATCCATCATCCAATAATAGTCTTTATAAGCGACATAAAGCTCCATTTGTGTAAATTCAGGATTATGAAAACGATCCATACCCTCATTACGAAAATCTTTAGCAAATTCATAAACAGCATCTAACCCACCAGCTATTAAACGCTTCAGATATAGCTCATCAGCTATTCGCAAAAATAAGCTAGTATCTAAGGTATTATGATAAGTCTTAAAAGGTCTAGCAGNAGCACCACCATAAATTGGCTGTAAAATAGGGGTTTCTACCTCCATGAAATTTTTTTGATTTAAAAAATCTCTCATACTCTGCACCATCTTTGTCCTAATCCTAAAAATTTCTTTAACTTGAGGATTTACGATTAAATCTAATGTTCTATTTCTATATCTTTGCTCTGGATCGGTAAAGGCGTGATAAGTTTTGCCATCTTTTTCCTTTACTATTGGTAAAGGGCGTAAACATTTAGCTAAGAGTTTTATTTCTTTAGCATGAATAGTGATTTCTCCCATCTTGGTTCTAAAAACAAAACCATGTATGCCTACTATGTCACCAATATCAAATAACTTTTTAAAAACTATTTGATAAAAACTGTTATCATTTGGTGGACAAATATCATCCTGTTTGATATAAACTTGTATACGCCCAGTGCTATCCTGTACTTCTATAAATGAAGCACCACCCATTATACGTCGGCTCATTATACGCCCAGCAATGTATACATCATTAAAAATTTCTGTATCTTCATTAAAATTATCCAAAATATCTTTTGCATAATGAGTAATAGGATATCCTTCATTAGGATATGGGTTTATACCCATTTGGCGCAATTGCTGTAAGGCTTCTCGCCTTATAATCTCTTGCTCACTAAGTTCAATTGTCATAGATTTTTTGCAAATTTCATAAATTTTAACTAAATAAAGAAATTGATATAGATTTATCTATAATAATATTTTTGAATAATTTTTTGAAAAAATAAGGGGATAGGGTGGGGGAAGGATGGTAATTATTATTTTTATAGAATATCAAGTTTATAGATTATAAATTTTATTATATTTGCAAAAAAATTATTGTTATGGATAAAATATTTGAAAACCCAACTAAAATATTTGCCCTTACTAAAGAAGGTACACGTGAATTTTACGATAATCTCTATAATGAGTTGATTGAAGAAGGCAAAGATGTAGTCGATTATCAAGAAATCAAAGCTATGTCTACTGGTGTACTTTGTCCAGAATGTAATAGTAGTCATGTAATTAAAAATGGTTTGCAAAGTGGAGTACAAAATTACCGATGCAAAAACTGTGGTAGGCAATTCCGTGTTACCACTGGCACCTTTATGTATGGCGTTCATGAAAAGGGCAAAATGCTAGAATATATCAAATGTATGTCTGCTGGCATGAGCTTGAGAGAGTGTGCTAGAATTGCACATATAAGTCTCACAACGAGTTTCTTTTGGAGGCATAGAATATTGTGTGCTCTGCAGTCATTTGAAGATAATGTTAATTTTTTTGGCATAGTAGAATTAGAAGAATTGCTCATGAATTACTCAGAGAAAGGCAAAAAGAAGCGAGAAAAGAAAGAAGTAAAAAAATTGAAGAAAAAGAAACCCACAAAGGTAGCAGTATTGGCAGCCACAGATAGAAGTGGGAATATTTTGTTCAAAAAATTGGAAGATAAAAGAGTTCAGGCTGAACACATATCAGATTTTCTAAAATATAGGATATCTGAGAATTCAGTGGTATGCGGCAGCAATAAAAAAGCTTTCAAGACAGTAAATGCTGAACACATCAAACACAAAGAAATATCTTCTAAGAAAAAGATGAAAGGTGGTATATACAGTGTATCAACTGTTCATGAGAAGATAACAGATTTTGTAGGCTGGATTTATTTCAAGTTTCGAGGAGTTGCAACGAAATATTTAACGAACTACATAATGTGGTTTGTAGTTAAGGGGAAGTATTTGGCGGAGAAGATTATAGAAGATACGGGAAGGATACTGAACTTGGCGGCGTCGGATAGGCGGGCATGGCAACGGTACAGTGATTTGATGTCTCAAACATATATAATCTATAACATTTAAAATTTTTTTCAATTCCATTTTGAAATACCTCCTTCTCTCAATCTCTCATCTCGTTAATATTTATTAATTACTCAAACGCATATTTTTACTAAAAATATGCGTTTAAAATATATACTGACTAAAAATTATTTTCTTAACTTAGCAGCAAAAATTTAAAATATGCGTTCAATTATTAGTTTATTAATTTTCCTAGCATTGAGCATAACTACTTTTGCTCAACAAACCAAACAAATTACGCTAGACGTCATATGGCAATCTAGCACTTTCTATCCTGAAATGATGCGGGACTATCGTATGTATCCATTATCTGATGCCTATACTGTGGTAGAGAATAATGCTATAGTATTATATGACCTCAAATCTGATAAACAAATTAAAGAATTATTTCCTTCAAGTGTGGCTAGTCAAAACAAGATAAGTATTGATGATTATTCTATTTCTACTAATGCTAATTTTATTCTAATTTTTACTAATACTAAACAAATTTACAGACATAGCACAGAGAGCGATGTCTATCTTTATAATGTGAAAACTAAAATGCTATA
>JGI24714J26587_10002944_pt1 | contig 10977 bp, 10 predicted proteins | sample BioPla4DNA2_FD_26587 | JGI IMG/M metagenome (IMG submission 26587)
GCCTTGAAAGGCCTTCCGCTCGTTGTGAATGGCTCTCCAGATGAACCATTCTGAAGTTAAATGGCTATCAAAGCAACACGAATGGCTTGCCGCGTGAGCCACCTCTCACTGAGAAGCCTTTCAGACCACTCGCAATGGTTCTCGCCATGAACCGATCTGCGGCGTAAGGTGCTGAAACACCACTTAGCGGGGCCTTATTGGCTCCTAGGATGAACCATGCAGCAACCAAAGCGTGCTCAGATGAGTCAAACTGGCTGCGGTTTGAGCCGTTCATCCTATTGACACCCATTGACACCCATGATTTGGGCTATTTACCCTAGTGACACTGACGATTGGAGCTCTTCAACCCATTGACACCCTTGAGATCAGTCCGACAATAGCGTCGGGGCGGGGGAAAGGCCGCTCTATGAATATGGGAATTCTTTTTTTGGCAAAGAGAGAATTTTTGGATTTGGATTTAAACCGAAAAAGAGGAATATTTGATTCTACACAGAATTATTCAGATAAAAATCAGAAGACCTACGAGAGACGTACGATCTTTGAAAACCAGAACACCGGTGAAAGGTTTCAGCCATATTTTTTTTGAGAGACGTTGTCGGACATCAGAATGACCAGCATTTTCCACTGAATACACTCCAAACTGCAGAAGAAGTCCTTTCAGAGGTTTTCATGACTGGATCTAGAGTACTGTCTAAGGTGCCTGTCAGGTGAATACTAAACATTCTCATTCAGACAAAGCGGAGCTGTAGTAGTATTAATCCTCCTATCAGAAAAAAAGATCAAAGCAAGAATAGATTCCATAACAGGGGAGGTGAACGGGGAAAGCGTTACGAAGGTCCCTGGGTAAGGTGTAAGAAGCGCGGATAGACGTGTTGTGCCGTACCGAAATCTGCTGGATCCCAATTACAAAAGGAGGATACTAAATGCGAAAGCTATTCTTGATGACGGTGGCCTCTTTGTTGGTGGGGATTATGGCATTAGGATGTTTTGCGAGCGCTGCTGAAAAGGTTACCATTAACCTGGTGACTGCAGGCGACCAAAACATGGTAGACACATTTCAGTTTGACCTTGGACCGCTGTTTACAGAACGAAATCCGTGGATAGATGTAAGGGTGGTAGGTACCGGCCCCGGCGATGCGGGCTCACAGAAGATAATCGATAAGCTGGTTGCCCAGAAGAATGCCGGCAGGGACAAGTGGGATATTGACGTTGCGGTTATCCATGAGATTGGGGCAGCTTTCTGTGTTCGGGAAGGGCTTCTCAGCCAGTATGCCCCCACTGCCATAACATATCAATACGTAACCAGTGACACAGCAAAGAGCGCACTGGGCGTAGATGTTGAAGGATATGTAATCCCAATGTTCCATTCGCAGGTGGTCCTTGCTTACAATCCGAAGTACATACCGGAGCCGCCCAGGTCATTCGAAGAGTTGGTTGAGTGGGTGAAGGAGAACCCGGGCAAATTCGGTTATAACGGTATTAAGCAAGGTGCGTCAGGCGTCTCGTTTGTTGCCAGCTGGCTGTATTGGAAAACCGGCAAGTATGATATCTACGCAGTTACGGGACCGTTTGATGAGAAGTACATGGAAGAGTGGGACCAGGCATTTGCTGAACTCAGAGAGTTCGACAAGTATGTAACAATGACCGCAGGCAATGCAGGAACACTCGATATGCTGAGCAGGGGAGAGATCTGGATTGGGCCTGTCTGGGTGGATATGTTCTACTCCTGGATGGCAGACGGCAGAATGGATCCCAACCTGAGGTTGGTCCTCCCTGCTCCCGGAATGTGCGGTCAGCCTATGTACTATGTGATTCCTGCAAAAGCTGCAAATCCTGAGGCAGCTCTGAAATTCATAGAGTTTGCTACCTCACCTGAGATTCAGGCCAAGTATATCGTGGAGAAGTTTAGCTGGTATCCTGGCATCGACGGTTCCTACATTCAGGATTACTTGCCTGAGGAAGTATGGAACAAGGTCTTCCGCGATGTAACTCCTGAAGACTTAGTGAAATACGGTCGGGTGTTCCCGATCAGCGACTACTACAATGCCATGATGGAAGCATACGAACGGGCGATGAAGTAAACCTGTTGTGCTGCCGTGCCCTCGCAGGGCACGGCAGCGATCATTGTGTATTTTCAGCACAATTCAAGTTAGGTAGTTACACGTCAAGGTAGGTAGTTACACGTCAGGGTAGGTAGTTACACGTTAGGGTTAGGTAGTTACACGTCAGGGTTAAGTAGTTACACATCAGGGTTAAGTAGTCATACGTCACGCTAAGGCAGTTATACGTCAGGGAAGATAGNCATATANCGGTGTAAGGCACTTATATGTCGGGATAAGCCGGTTATGTACAGGGATAAGGCAGTCATATTCCAGCGTAAGGCAGTTATAAGCTAGTGTAAGGCAGTCATATGTCAAGTCATGTGTCAGGATAAACCAGTTATGCACCAGGGTAAGGCAGTTGTACTTCAGAGCAAGGTAGTTACACGTCAGGGTAACGTAGTTATATGACAGTATAACGTAGTTGAGCATCAGGGTAAGGCAGTTAGATGTCAGTGTGAGGCAGTCATATGCCAAGGTAAGGCAGCTATATGCCGGGGCAAGACTGCTAAATCGCAGAGTAAGACGGCAAAACTGTAAGTCTAAGACAGCTAAACCGAAAGAAGGGAAAGATTGCAATGCGTCCTGCCTCATCTGAGCAGACTCCGTCTGTTTTGAGATCCCTAGAGACACAGCATTCCCGCGGTAGAGCTAGTCAATCTTATCTAAATGGGATACTCCTGGTCTTGCCGGCGCTCATCGTCTTGTGCGTATTGTATATTTATCCTCTTGTCTCTTCCATTATCATGAGTTTTGTGTCAGACCAAGGCGTCGGCTTACATAATTACAGGAAAGCCATAGACCTCTATTGGGTTGACATATTATACACTGTGGGAATCACCCTTATTTCATTGGCGATTGTGTTCGTAATCTCAGTTGCCATCGCCGGCTACCTCAGGTTCAATCGTTGGCCGCTCCTTAATTTTCTCTACAGGTTACCGCTGTTTATTCCGTTTTTGATAGCAGGTCATTCAATGCGGGTTTTCCTAGCTCCCCATGGAATCCTTAATATCCTCCTTACGAGGATCACCGGCATTCCGGAACTTCCGGGATTAGCCTTCAACTGGGTGGGCCTTGTCGTCTCGTTTGTCTGGAAGCAGTTCCCCCTGGCCACTCTGTTAATTCTGGGAGCGTTCCAGTCGGTGCATGACTCATACATTGAGGCTGCCTTGAACCTCGGATGCAGCAAGTTCAGGGCCATATGGCAGATCGTGCTCCCGATCGCCCGCCCGACTGTGCTTGTGGCGATGGTCTTGACATTCGTGTCGACTATCGGGTGTTTGACGATACCGCTTCTGATCGGTCCTTCGAAGCCTGTTATGCTACCTGTAGATATGTCTTTTCGAGTCACCTACTTTGGCGACTGGGGTGTAGCTAATGCACTGGGTGTAATCTCTTACTTGCTGGTGATCGTGCTTTCGTTCTACTACCTCAGATATATGGTGAAGAAGGAGGAGACATAAGATGCAGGACGTAACACAATCTAATTGGCTGAAAAGGACGATCCTAAGGACAATTGCCATCACCTTAATCGGCCTGGCAATTGTCGGACCGTTGGCAGGGACATTGCTGTGGAGTTTCGCTGAGAAATGGTACTGGCCTAGTGTCTTGCCGCAGGAGATAGGACTCAAGTATTGGAGGACCTCCTTGTCCGGGAGGTCGCAGGTTATGGACTCCCTGTGGATCAGCCTCGTTATCGCTGTAATCGTGGTAGTCATCGTAACACTTGTTTCAGTTCCTGCAGGTTATGCGCTGGCCAGATACAATATACCGTGGAAGAGGATTCTCTTGGTGATCTTCCTTATGCCCCAGGCGTTTCCCCAGTTACCGGTCTTCATCAATATGGCGTCTATCTTTTACCGGTATAATCTTGTCGGGACAATACCAGGCGTGGTTGCAGTCCATGTTGTAATTTCGCTGGTTTACTCAATCTGGATTACAACAGCAGCTTTTAAGTCTATTCCCGCTGTATTGGAAGAGGCAGCGATTAACCTGGGCGCCAGCCGTCTGAGGGTTTTCTTCAGGATTACGCTTCCCCTTGCAATGCCAGGTTTGATAGCAAGTTCCATATTCGTCTTCATTACCTCTCTTGATGAGTTCACCGGAACCTTTTTTGTGGGAGCGCCTTTTATTCAGACCCTTCCGATCTTAATGTACACAGCGAGCATGGGATACAACATGCAGTATGCTTCCGTTATCGCCATTCTCTTAACCATCCCGGCGCTACTCTTTATGGTTCTGCTGGAGAGGTTCTTAAAAGCAGAGTATATCAGTGGGTTGGGGGTATAGAACATGGCTACATTGAAGATTAAAGGCCTGACTAAGACCTACGGGCAATTGAAGGCTTTGGATGACGTGGATCTTACTATTGAAGAAGGATCACTTGCTGCTGTTCTCGGGCCCAGCGGTTCAGGCAAGTCTACGCTCGTTCGGGCGATAGCAGGTTTTGTCGTGCCTGACTGCGGCGAGATTTATCTCGGAGATCGCAACATTACCCACGAAAGGCCTGAACGCAGGAATACAGCTATGGTATTTCAAAGCTACGCATTGTGGCCTCACATGACTGTCGAGCAAAACATAGCTTTTGGTCTCAGGCTCAAGAAGAAATCTCCTGAGGAGATTGAAGAAAAGATAAAGTGGGCTCTTGAGCTTGTAGATCTTCCGGGGCTCGAAAAGAGGCTCCCAACGCAGCTCTCCGGCGGACAACAGCAAAGAGTGGCTTTGGCTCGTGCGCTGGTGGTGGACCCTGAGATACTCCTTCTTGATGAACCTCTCTCCAATCTTGACGCTAAGATTAGGTACAGACTGCGTTTTGAGATTAAGAAGCTGCAAAAGCTGTTGAATATTACTACGATCTATATCACCCATGACCAGGAAGAAGCGTTAAGTATTGCAGACTCTGTGGTTCTCCTCAAAGACGGTAGGGTTATGCAGGCAGGCTCCCCTCAGGATATTTATTCGCGGCCAAGGAATAGCTTTGTCGCCGAATTCCTCGGTGCAAGCAATGTCATAACCGCAAAGACCTTGGAGGACGAAAGCGGGCTCTATACTCTGCTCGGCGGAACCAGNTTGCCTGTTCCTGACGATAAGAAGGAAGGCGACGCGGTTTCAGTGATTTTCAGGGCAGACGAGGTTGAACTCTCTACTGAAATACCTGCAGGAACTGAAGATCGTTATGTGTTGCGAGGAACACTTCATGACCAGATGTATCTGGGATCACGGTGGCGATATGAGGTTTTGACACCGGAAGGCTATTCTTTGCTTGTAGATTATGATAAAAGCATTCCTACGCATTCAGAGATTTGNCTTTGCATTAGCCGGGAACGGCTCTATATCTACTAAGGAGTGTATTTGACGTGTCGTTAAAAGGAAATGTTCTCATCGGGCAGTCCGGAGGACCGACCTGCGTAATCAACAGCAGTCTCTACGGTATCATCGATGAAGCGAAGAAGTACGACTTTATCGGGGATATATACGGTACTATTCATGGCATAGAAGGAGTCTTGAATAAAAAGATCATTAACCTTAGATCTGAGACAGATGAGACGCTTCGAGGACTGACAAGGACTCCCGGAGCCGCTTTGGGTGGATGCAGGTATAAGGTACAGCAATCTGACATGGATGCCATCTTCGAAGTGTTTGACGCGCTCGATATCAGGTACTTCTTTTANATCGGCGGGAACGATTCAATGGACACTGCGGACAAGCTAAACACGGCTGCCTTGAGGCTGGGATATGATCTGCGCGTTATTGGGGTCCCGAAAACCGTAGACAATGACCTGCCTGAGACGCATCACTGCCCAGGATTCGGCAGCGCAGCAAAGTACGTGGCTACCTCAGTCAGGGAAGCAGGTATTCATAATGCCAGCATGTATACGTCTGAGCCTATTACCATTCTTCAGACTGTTGGGAGAAACACAGGATGGCTTCCAGGTGCAAGTGCACTGGCCAAATCTCGGGAGGATGAAGCTCCTCATCTAATATACTTTCCTGAAAAGCGGTATAACATCTACCAGTTCACGATTGACGTGGAGAACGTCTATAGGAGGCTCGGCGGGGCTTTCATAGTGGTTGGAGAAGGTTTGAAAGATGAAAACGGCGAGTACTGGCATGCTGAACACGGGCTGGTGGCTACCGATGCTTTCGGCCATCCTACACTGGGCGGAGTCAGTGAGTTTCTAAAAGACCTTATTGAGAANCACCTNAAAGTAAAGACACGCACTATCAAATTNGACATCTGTCAGCAGGCAGCGATGCATTTTGCTTCCCAGAGAGACGNGAATGATGCGATTGCGGTAGGAAGAGATGCAGTGAAANCTGCTATCNTGGGTCTCAGCGGAGTCATGGTGACCCTTCTGGAGGAAGAGGGTGAAACCGGCTGGGCTGAACTGGACGAGGTGGCCAATGTGGAGCGGCAGGTGCCGACAGAGTGGCTGAATAGCGAGGGAACCTTTGTAACNGATGAGTTCGTGGATTACGTGCGTCCTCTGATCCGTGGCGAAGTGAAGGTGCAGATTGAAGACGGGTTGCCGTCATACGTCAGACTCAAGAAGTCGTTTATTNAGTTTTGAGATGCTTATTTGACTTGGGGAAGGAGTATTACACCTCTGGAAGCAGCGTTCCACTTCTGGAAGGCTTATTTAGGTCTTCGAAGCGAAGGTTTAGCTTTTGTAACACTTGGTCTGCCGATGGGCAGGGCCTAACACAAGAACGGGACATATGGGGCATTTCATAACTAGGAGGCTTATAGATGGGTAAGATTGTAATCTTTGATTTTGACGGGACTATCGTAGACTCGATGCCCCGTCTTGCTGATATCGCAGCCGGATTGATTAACCGGTATTATGGATTATCTTCAAAGATTAGCAGGGATTTATATATCATGACCTCAGGTGCCCCTTTTGTCGAGCAGATAGAGTATATGTTTCCTGGGAAGAAGGAGAACAGTGAAATCGTAGAGGAGTTCGAGCGAAGGAAGGAAAGCGAACTTATGAATGAGCCTCTGTTCCCCGGAACCAAGGAAGCCTTGGCTGCCCTCGCTGAGCGAGGAAACAAAATCGTTATTTCGTCAAGTAACTTCCAGCACTTAATGGAGGCTTACATAAAGGAGCAAGGCCTGGCTCCTGATTTGGTCTTAGGACATAAAGAAGGCTTCTCAAAAGGAAAAGACCATTTTGATTACATTAAGACACATCTTCGGGCTGATACCGATGACCTGGTTTTTGTCGGGGATTCACTGCGAGACCTGGAGAAAGCCGGGGAAAACGGCGTGCGATTCATCGGAAAAATAGGCACTTTCACGGCAGATGAGTTCAGAGAGGCCGGCGCGGCCGAAGTGATCCACGATCTCAGAGAATTGGTGGGTATCCTCTGACAGATACCTTGTGAATGAATGTCCTCTAATGGATCTCGTAATCGAGTGGCTCGCCTTTTGAGCCCTTCAGATTCATTCATAGGCGTTTCTGATAGAGAATGGCTCTCCCTCGGAGCCATTCCGACTTATTTGGGGGCTTTTGGGTTTCCCATCGGCTCGTGCGGTGAACCGATCAGGCACGTTTTTCAATCTCCATTAGGTTGAATGGCTTACGTCGTGAGCCGTTTGCCCGGATTCGCCCCGCTTTTGGCTGTGGATTGGCTCTTCTGCTAAGCCATTCAGGACGCTCAGAAGCTTCTTCAGTCTATGATTGCTCATGGGGAGGGCCGTTCGGACTTATTTCGCGACTTTTCGGCTTACGATTGGCTCTTCTGCTAAGCCATTCAGGACGCTCAGAAGCTTCTTCGGTCTATGATTGCTCATGGGGAGGGCCGTTCGGACTTATTTCGCGACCTTTCGGCTTACGATTGGCTCATTGCACCAATCATTCACCTAAATTGAGCCCGCTTGTAGGTTGTTATTGGCGCTTCTGGTACGCCATTCAGGGCGTTCAGACGACTTATCGATGTATGAATGGCTTAGGTGATGGGCCAATCGCGTTGATCAGATGGCTGTTTGATGGCTGTTTGATAGATGAATGGCTCAGCGGAAGAGCGGTTACCGCTATTTGAGCGCCGTTTCGCTTGAGGACTAATGCGTGATCCTTAAAGGAAAAATACAAAAAGAATAGAATCCATCATACCATGTAAGTAGAATCGAGCATGTTATACCGTGTAACAGAACACCATCTTCGCACAAATGGAAAACACGGAAAGGAGATGATATGGGATGAAGAAGTATGAGTATAAGTGCGTTCATATTCTTGGATTCGGCGAGACAACCGGAAGGATCTTAACCGAGTACGGACGGCAAGGATGGGAGCTTGTGTGCGTCTGGGGAATTTGGCATTATCTACGACGACCACTGGCTGAAGATTAGAAGTAGCATTGGATATAGTCATTGGGTTGATCGGGCGCTTCTCGTTATCAGTTCTCGGAGGCTTTTCACCATAAGTAATGGTTGCTTCACAAAGACTCTCACAGGCCTCATAGCATCCTACCGTTTGATGTCATGAAACGTTGATTATACCGCGTATACACTGCTTAGCTTATTGTCTGTCGCCTTATCGAGGAAGAGGAATTCCATACCTGCTTGTGGAATGTCTCTTCTCGGTAGAAAAGGGCGTGCTTGCCGGGNAAACCCATGCTTCGACTTTACAGAGGGGGTAGACCTATGATTAGAGAAGACCTTGCAAATCTCTGGTATCAGGCAATCTTTTCTCGCTATTCCGTTAGAGCGTATGAGCGGAAAACCGTGCCTCGCGACTTTCGGGAGGAGATTGAGAGCCTCTTGAACGGATTCTCGCCCATGTGCAACGGTGCTAGAGCAGTGTTGCTGGAGGATGGCGCGGAGGAGATCCTTTGTGGATTCTGGGGCATTTTCGGCAAGATACGCGGAGCTGACATGTTGTTGGTGCTGATCGGGGAAACCTCTCATCCTAATTACGAAGTAGCTGTNGGGTTCCTGGGAGAGGGCATTATCCTTCATGCAACGTCCCAAGGGTTAGGAACGTGCTGGGTAGCCGGCACATACAGTCGAAGGATGGTAGAGGCCCGGGTTAATCTAGGAGATTCTGAAAAAATTATGGCTGTATCACCCATAGGATTCGCACAAGTATCCGGGACGGACATGGAGGGGAAGTCGGTACAAGCTCCCAGGGTAATACACAGGCGTAAACCTCTCCAGTCTATAATGCGAGGNCTTCCTGTCGAGGATTTCCCCGCCGGGTATCTGGAGATGCTTGAAGCTGCACGGCTGGCGCCGTCAGCGATCAACCGACAACCCTGGAGGTTCATGGTGGAGCCGGACGGGATAACTGTGTCTGCCGCCGGGTTCGAGCTGCTTCCCATGACTGCCAGGAGACTTGATTGCGGTATTGCCATGCTTCATCTTGAGGTAGCTGCCCGTGCGCACGGGATCCATGGAGAATGGAAATATATCACCGAGCCGCCTGCGGTAGCTAAATACNTAGTGTTACCTTGAGCGTGAGTTCATTTTCGAACCGGCGACCACGCACAGTGGATACTGTCGGTAGACACGGTCCTTAATAGAGAGAGGAGAAGGCCCCGTGACATTACATAATAATGACTTGTCAAAATCCGGCGAGGCGGAGAAGAAATCCGCACCTCTCCTTAGCCGGACTTTAATCATGTTTCTTGTGGGGATGATCCTGGCGAACATTGCATCACGTATGGATCGTCCTATGATTCCCCTGTACGTCGAGTCTCTCGGTGCAAGCGTGCAGCAGGTGGGGTTGTTCTTTACTGTCACGTCTATCGTGCCTTTAGCGTTTCAGATAGTGGGAGGCTATGTATCTGATGCTATCGGCCGCTTGAAAGCTGTTGCAATCGGGAGTCTTGCAGGTATAGTTGGGTACGTTCTTTACGTTGTTGCGCCCACATGGCAGTGGCTCATCCTTGCGCAGGGCATTGCATCCCTTGCAAGTTGCTTCGTTGCGCCGAGTTTTCAAGCCTTTATTGCGGAACAGTCGACAGAGGAGACCCGAGCAAGGGTTTTTGCTACTGCAGAGTCCATCTACATGATAGTAGGTGTTATCGGCCCTCCGATCGGCGGGATTGTATCACAGAAATACGGCTTTCGTGCTATGTTCCTTGTAGCAGGAATTCTCTACGCCTCGGCTACAGTAATCCGCGTAATGATGGCCAGGAAAGCCGGACAGGGGCCGCGNTCATCAACAGGTGAGGAATTCAGCCTGGATTCGCTCAAGCGCAGTCTGGCGGAAATGGCGGCCTTAGTGGTTGCAGGTGGTGCAGTTACCTGGATATTCATTTCAGATGGAGTCTTTGACGTGGCAATGCACATCTCTTCAGGGCTTGAACCCCTTTATCATCGCAGTATCATAGGATTGAGCAACGTGGAGATAAGTTCGTATTCTTCCATCGTCCACGGCGCAATGATGGTGTTCTTGCCACTGGGCGGCTGGTTTGCTGACAAAGCCGGGGAGCGGGCAGGGATAGTCACAGGCCATGTGTTCTTTGCCATGGGTGGATTGCTGTTCGTCTTAGGAAGCAGGTATATCCACTTTGCCATAGTCTCTCTGCTCTACGGAATAGGCGGGGCATTGATGAGTCCTTCATATAACTCGCTGATTTCCAAGGTTGTTCCGTGGAACAGGCGTGGAGTTGCTTACGGGTTGTTTGCAACGAGTCTAGGATTAGTCTCTTTGCCTGCACCGTATATCGGCGGAATCATGTGGAACGCGTTAGGCCCGAAAGCCCCCTTCATCGTACCTTTGGTTGCAAACCTTATAGTCACACCTGTGCTATGGGTTAAGCTGGGAGAGGCGAATAAAGAAATGGGTGCTGCCGAAAAGCCGTCCTAAAGCCGACTCTACATTATGCGGGCATTCTGTAAGAGGTGTTGACGCGCGGAGTGCAAAGGGCA
>JGI24714J26587_10002950_pt1 | contig 10965 bp, 7 predicted proteins | sample BioPla4DNA2_FD_26587 | JGI IMG/M metagenome (IMG submission 26587)
TGAAGGGAGATAATGTCGCTTTGCTCAAACAACTCATCAAGGGGCAGGTATTCAAAACCTGCATTTTCCTTGGGATACGGGTCATAAGCGACCGTCCGCATCCCGAATCCGCGGCAGATATCACCGAAGACAGTCCCGATTTTCCCGGTGCCGATGATCCCGACTGTTTTGCCGTGCAAATCAAAACCGGTAAAGCCGTTCAGTGAAAAATTGAATTCCCTTGTCCTGTTGTAAGCCTTATGGGTCCTTCTGACGAGGGTCAGCAGCAATGCCATGGTATGCTCGGCGACTGCATAGGGAGAATAATCAGGTACATGGACCACATGTATTTTCCCGTAGCAATATTTTATATCCACATTGTTGTATCCGGCGCAGCGAAGAGCGATCAGCTTCACACCATATACATGCAGTTTATCGATTACTTCCCTATCTACTGTATCGTTAACAAATATGCAGACTGCATCGTAGCCTTCGGCGAGCTGAACCGTATCAGGGCACAGCTTTGCTTCGTAAAACTTGATAGTGATACCTGTATTTTCAATACTTTTTTCAAAGCCGGGAATGTCATATGGCTTTGTATCAAAAAAAGCAACTTTCAAATCGGATCACTCCTCTGGATTAAGTTTTAGCAGCCAATCCGTAATTTATCCAAAGAAAATAATATCAACAGACCCGCAAACTCAGCAGGCTAAGATCGCTTAGATATTGATCCCTGAATAATGCGATAACAACAAGAAAAAATAAGGTTAATGCAGAAAGGATTTTAATGTAGAAAGAATGTGTTTCACCGCTTTATGGAAAGGAATATCTTTAACCTCATCTTACCAGGAACAAGCACTGATGCCTCAAGCCCGCCGCTACAGTCTTGCAGGCAGGGAAATTGCGGCTGTCAAGAATCTGAATGGTTCCGCCGTCGCCTTTGATTGGCGGTACCTTGCAAAGCTCATGCTTGTATGAAAGAGGGATGCTCTTGCGCTGGGTGCCGATGCGGTTTCTGTCGGAAGAGCCATCATGGAGCCGCTGAAAAAGAATGGGGCAGAGGGAGTAAGAGACCAGATCGTCAAAATGACCGAGGAACTTGCAGGGATAATGGCAAGGACCTGTTCGCAGGACTTAAGGAATAATAATACAGCCATTGCGTCCGGTTTATTTTGAACCGTGCTTCAGTGCCTCCTTCCGGGTAAAGCTTCTTTAGTTCGCAGCCATCGTCCTTTACAGCGGCAATAAAGGAAATATAATGCTTTCTGCTCATCTCATGGTCAATTGCAGCATAATACTCATCTTCGATNTTTTCAACCGTCATGCGGTGTTCATCATCCGGCGTCTCTGCATCCAAAGCAGGGAGCACTATTCCATGGCAGCTGATTACGGCTTCACCAGTCGCGAGGATCACATTTCCGCATATCGGGCATACATGGAATTTCATACGCAGCATATTGAACGCTCTGTTCGTATTCACAACGTCTTCGCCGGACATCAGTTCGATCACGGAAACACCCAGTGGGCAGCAGAAAATCACAATTCCAGGCTCTGAAACATACTTAATTGTTCCGGTTCTATAAACTTGATCATATCCTCATCCGTTTCAGTCCGTACATCTTTAACAACTACCCTTGTCCTGCCATCCTCAAGTATTTCCTGATTAAGCAGATAGTTTACGCTGAACTTTGAGGTTATTTCCCTCGGTATTTTATGTCCCGGAGCGATAAGCTGGATATCGTTTTGCTTCATTATGTCAAACATCGGCTGCCATAAATAAACGGCAGAAGTTGCTCCAAATGGATTATCAGCTATGATGACTTTTTTTGTCCTGACGTATGCATTTGATGTTGTCAGTATTCTGATGAACGAAATCAGGCNGGCGGCAAATATAAAATACAGAGCATTGTTCTGGCCTTCGGAACCTACCGCCCTCTCCCAGCGATAGTACCTGGAATTCTCAGGTATACTCTCTATCTTGTAAAGTCTCACGGCAGCCTTATCCATATCTGTTATCTGTGCAAGAAGTTCTTTTGTNGCAAGCTTCAAAGCAATGGTTTTTCTGTCTGCGATACCTTTCTCGTCAATTTCTTTGATAATGTTATTTATGTGATTATTCATCCTGTGGTATTTTTCTTTTTCATCGAACTCAGGAATTGCAAGTTCTATTATATTTCTTCGCATACCATATACATCTATTCTTGACAAAGATTCGATCTTCCTGAGGTGGCCAAGCACAAGCTCAGCCCGCTGAACGCATCTGCGGGTGAAATTCTCCTGATAACTCTCAAGCTGACGGATATCGCCCAGGATTTTCTCTATCTGTTCTTCAATATTCGCAATGTACTCCCTGAAAGCCTCGCGTCTTGCCAGGCACTGGGCAGCACCCACCTGGGGGCTTATTTGTGCAAGCTCCTCCAAAGGCTCGCGTATTATGAAATTTACGGTTTCCTGGCTTATAGCTTTCAGCCTTCTTGTCCAATCATCGCGCATCGATTCAACTTTTTTCTTCTGTGCCTGGTACTTATCCATAAATGCCAGGTAATCTTCAATTTCCGATGCCGTCTCCCCGTCATTCTCAATTTCTTCCTGCAGGATAAAGCTGTCATAAAGCTCTGCCTGGCTGTTCAGTTTCGTTATCTCTTCTTTTANTCTCGTCAGTTCCGCATCAAGTTTCTTTTTATCATCTGCATAGCTTATGATGATTTGCTCCGTCAGGCTTATTTCTTCCCTGTATCTGTCCTCGCTCTCATATAAGGGCAGTTTTTCCCTTTCTCCTTCGGACAGGTCCTTCGTCAGCTCGCTCAGCCTTCCGTTTTCTTCACCAATCTTGCCTAATAGGACTGCCATTTCATTTTCTACTGACTTTAAACTTTTTGACGCAGTTTTCTTGTCGCTGTTCAGTTTATTGATTTGTTCCGATGACGGTATCTCTATTCTCTCTCCCATTGCCTCTCTTTTTTCAAATTCCGCGAGATTTTTTCCGTAATCACGCAATACTTTGCCTGTAAGCCTTGATAAAGAGGTCCTGTAATCCTCTATCTCTCTTCTCAGCCTTTCCTCATCTGCTAACCTGCCGCTTATTGCCGCACTGAGAGAATTGAACAGGGCCTGTACCTCGACCTTTGAAGAATCAGTTTTAACAGCGTCAAAGCTGATCAGACTGTCCAATTCCTTTTTGGAGTCATACAGTCTTAATCTCACCTGGTCAATTTCCTGGCTCACGATGTTTTTCCTGTTTTCCAGGTCTTTGATTTCACTTCTTATGTCATTTATGATTCTATTTACCTCGTCAAGCTCTTTCTTTCTGTAACCCAGCTGTTCCCTTACCTGTCTCAGTTCGTCAGACTTCCGGATCAGTTTACGAAGCTTTTCTTCCTTTTCTGCACTATCTTTTATCATTTCGTTCAGTTTTTCAACTTTTTCTCTGAGAGCACTCTTTTCACATTCAATGCTTTTTCTTTTTTCTCTCTTTTGAGCAATAGTCTCATTAAGGTCCTGCAATTGCATTTTTTCAGTTACAGCCCTGGCCGATACCTCCTGTACTTTTTCCTTCGTATAATTTTGCAGAAACGCTGATACTTTCTGCAAATCGCCACTCAGGCCGTTTATTCTGTCGTCGCTTAAGGAAATCTCCTTCTTTAAATTTTCGATTTTAATATCAATGTCCTTAATATACTGCTCAAATTGACTGTTTTCGAGTATCAGTCCCGAAAAACTGCATAAGTAGATTATTTCATCTACAGAAGGNTTTTCCCTGTTCCTTACCGCATCCACATTAATAACAGGCACCGGATAGTCTGAAGTAAACTCCACCCTGATCCTGCCGCTTCTCATCCTGTTGAAAGACTTGCTGTCCACAATTACTGAGTAGGGCAAATACGGCATTTTCTCAAGAGTTGACTCTTTCTCAGCCACGGAAAGCCGGGCCAGCCAGTCAATGCCTTCCTGCACATACTCGCATTTCTCGCTCAGTTCATTGGATAACGCAATGATTTCTTCATTGGGGACATAATATCCTCTCGCCTCAGAAAGGTCCTTTTTCTGCTTCAGTCTTCCTATCTTTATTTCTTTTTTCAGTTTATCAAGGTTCTCATCGTGGATCAAAAGCTCGAGCGCATTCCTGTATCCTTCAGGGGTATTTTCTCCAAACGCTTCGGCTCTGTTTTTCATTTCACTGAGCTGCCGCTCATAGCCACTGAGCCAATCTTCACAGGATTTTAACGCATCTTCCCTTTGCTTTCTTTCTGCTTCCAGTTTTACGATCTCCAGTTCAAGCTCACTGTACTCTGAATCAAGACTGTCCATTGCAGACTGGGTTTCAGTAAGGTCATTCTGGTAATTTTGGGTTTCGTTTTCTGTTTTCTGAAGGAACATAACGGGATCGCTGACAGCTTCAAGCTCGCCATGTACTCTTATAAAGTAGTCCTGGATTTCCTTTATCTCTTTGCCGATCGTCTTTTCATTTTCTTTCAGCTGTCCGTGCAGAACTTCGATCCCGGAAGCCTTTTTTTCGTTAAACAGCAATAAATCGTTTTTCTCCTTCAGAGAATCTTCAGTATTTTTAAGCAATTCAGTTAATTGCTTATATGATGTATCTGTCACTTTTACTTCATTTTCTAACAGAAAGCGAAGCTTCCCTCCTGCTTCCCTGTATTGATCTTCCAGTTCAGAGCTGTCTTTTTCCATGTTTTTAAGGCTCTGCTCCGCTTCAAGAAGGTTGCCCAGTGTACGCCGGTATTCTCCGTACTCTTCAAGCGCCTTTGCCAGCGCGTACCGCTCCTCCAGGTCATTCAGTTCCCGTGTCCTGGTTTCTTTTTCTGTTTCCAGTTTATTCTTTTCTGCTTCAAGAAGGCCGATATGATATTTTACAAGCCCTGCTTCAAGCTGTTTTTTAAGGATTCCAGCCTGTCTTTGGTTGTCAGCATTTATCTCGATCTTACCGCTTGTTTCAGTTTCCCTGTCTTTCAGTTTTTTGAGCATATCGCCGATGAGGTTCCTGATATGCGGAGCCTGGATCCTGNNTTTTTCATATTCTTTTATGGCTGCATAAAGCGCTTCATTTTTCTTTTCAAATTCCTGATAATATTCTTTTATACGTTCATATTCCGACATATGGCTCTTTCGCTTTAAATATTCATTTAAGTTCCCTCTGATCTCTATAAGTGCATCGGCCAGCAAAAGACTTTCGTCATTGCTTTTCCCACCCCTGTTCAAGGCTTCGACATCCTCAATTATTTTTATGAACAGGTCCTCTATCAGTTTTCTTGATGTGGCATTTTGCCTGAAATATGATTCTATGTTGTTTTCACCGCTATTGATCCCCCTTATGATATTCCATTCGGCCGGTATAAGGTTGTGTCCTGCAATGAAATCCTGATATTCGGAAATCGATTCAAAAGTTTCGGCAGGCAATCCTTTTTGTCTGACCTGAATGATGTACTTTCGGATATCATCAAACCCGGCATATATTTTGTTATTNCCTTCTTCTCTCACCANGGGCACTTTTTTAATNCCCGTCATTCTTTCATCATTGTGAAAAACGCACCAGCTCAGATGCTCAATATCGCCTGACTGAAGAATATCATCCCCGTCTTTGCCGGCAGCAGCCTGCTCCTGCACACTTTTTCTTTTCCTGGCAGAAAAGCCCGTAAGTAAATACTGATAAGAGCTTCCCTCATCCAAAATCCAGTCTACAGCGACATGAGATGTTCTATCCTTTCCACCCTGGAACAATAAGCTCACAGGTTTTTCCTTACGCAGGTAAGCCTTTGGCAGAACAGTCTGCAGGATCATTTGAAGCAGGAGGGATTTTCCGCCTCCGTTTTCAAGATCGTATGTAGTGTTTTTACCTGCCAGGTCCATTCTGAAATCATCATAGAACTGGGTGGCATTATTAAAATGGACGTTCACAAGCCTTATGCTGTTTATATGTGGCATCAGTCACTAACCTCCAGACTTCTGACAAATGATAAAAGATCTTTCCTGTTTTCATTATCCTCGTAGTAGTTCCAGATAATAGTTCTGAATCTTTCGGCAGGATATATTATTTTCTGATCGGTATCAAAAACAATCAGTTTCTCACTGTGAAGGAATCTGAGAATTACCTCAACAAAAGCTATCTTATCATTTTTGCCTCCTGAAACGTCCTCCCTTGCATCTGGCAGACGCTGCCATACTCTGCAGATTTCGGCAAAATCAAATTGATAGTCCTGAATTACTTTCTCCAGATCTTCCGTCTTCATCAGGTTTTCAAAACGGACAGATACAGCTTGTATCAAATCACTTAGTTTGATATAAGCGATCGGCGTATCAGGATAGGCTTCTTTATAGAACATTGTGATCAGGGTCATGATTATGAAATATCCTGTAAAAAGTTCACTGTTTGTAGTTATGTATGGGATTCTTGACTTCAGCTCCTCATTGGACCAGCCAAAAAGTCTGCTGCCGGCCTCCGGACATATGAACAGCCTGTCATTTCCCGAATAAACTCTCAGCTCGAGTTTATGGGCTATATGGTTAAGCATTTCTTCAACATCCGTACTGTATCTGAACTTTTCATACAGGAGCGAATTCTTGTTTCTGCTCACTTCTTCTCCCTGCAGCAGTGCTTTCAATATATCCAAAGCATCGTCCAGTATTTCTGTTCCTGTCAGCATATCACTCTTCTCCTGAAAACATCATATTTGTTATTTTTAATCCTGGCAGCAGTTCCATTTCCTCGTCAGGGAAACTGACAACCGTTATCTGACTGATCCGGCATTTGGTTCCAATAGTATAATAAGCTTTCAAGAAAACTTCCTCAATGGATTTTAGTTCCACATCTCCGTCAGCAGTGATATCACCGTCCCTGAACCTTATTGTCCTGGAACATTCGCCTGGTTTCTTGTCCCTGTTGATCTCGATGAGAAAACTAATAAAATCGCCGTTATACAAAATTTCTTCGGTGTACCTTGCTTTAAGGGAATCGCAAAAATCCTTCAGGTAAAGTCCCCCACCCGGCTGCAAAGTTTTGAGAAGACTTACGGCATAAAAAACGAAATTGCTTCGTACACGGCGGCTCACTCGTTTATCCAACGTATCCCTGTTTGCAGCCAAAGTATTCTCAATGCTTTCCTTATCTTCTTCCCTGCTTCTCGCTATGCGCTGGGGCATAAATATGCGAAGCGGGTTAAAAGCCTTAGGGATTTTCGGATTTAACAGCGGTTCAAACAGATATTTTATAGTACCGGGGTTTTCACTCCTGGTTATCAGCTTTTCAAATTCACCCTGGAAATTGAATCTTTCCGTGAAAATAGTTTTTCTCCTGATTGCGAGAGTACTGTCATATTCTTCAGTAAACTTTGCCGCTTCTTTCAGAAGCTCTGTATGCAGTGTCTGCGCCCTGCTTATCTCTTTCTCTATGATCCTAATAAGTTTAAATGCCCGTTCTTCCCTGGCAGTCAGATGCCCGCTGTTCAATTTCACGACAAACTCGTCGAAAACCTCACGGACGCTTTTAACCGCCACATTAAATAATTCTGCTTCTTCTTCAAACTGCAAGATTATGCTCTTGTGATAATTGTTGTATGCCTCTCCGCGATCCAGTCTGCCATACATCAGCGACTCAAGAATTGTGAATTTTCTATCCTTTTTCTTTTGTACTTCCATATTAAGTCTTCTGACGGTCTCATAGGCAAATCCAAAGGCCCCCTTCTCCATCTGTTTCTGAAACAGAAGAAGGTTGATCGTGATCTTTGTCTCATCCGGGAACTCTTTTGTCTTGAGGTAGAACTCCACTCCCTGTTCTGTGATAAAGTACTCAAGTATGCCTTCTTCAGATTGCTTTATCTCGATAAACTTAACAAATTTATCACGAAAACTTTCCGTTTTAAAACTGTAGGTATTCAGAACGAAGTTGCGGCCGCCGTTCTGCAGGGCATCCAAAAGCTCGGAAGTAAGGTTTCGGACTGTCTGATCGTCAAAGTCTCTTCCGAATATCCGTTCCAAAGCTTTGCCGATGAAAGCCTGGATATTTTGAAATGTGAGGCCCTGATACTTAAGCTTCCCCTCGTATATTAAAAATGAAAGAACAAGGAAGCAAAGTTCGGGAGTGTACCCGGATATTTCATTGTTGGTTTTTCTTCTTTTCAGGATCTCGATTATCGGGTAGAATACTTTGACCTGTTCAAGCCTTGGATCGATTTCTTCCATGAAATCCTCTGCAAGCGATATTTCCGGATCTTTGCCGCCAGTATATTCCTGAATGATTTCCCTGGCGAGCAAATCATCCTGGTCATTGTTTAATACCAGTCTTTTCCCAGTCATACGGTGCCAAACCTTTCTTTCATTAAACTTGCCGATAAAGCTTCCTGTGGAATATAACAACCAGACGCCAGCAGACCTTTAATCTGTTCTGCCGTAGTCTTATCAAAGGCTTCGGTAAAACGCCTGATGTTATTTTCATTTATTACCTGTTTACCCTGCGTCCTGCAAGGATGTTTCTTAAGGCCTATTTCCAATATCGTCATGTAACCATCAATGAAAGGCTCTATCCTGTATTGAGGATATTTGTCTTTCAATGCGCAAAAAATATTTATACCTTCCGGATCGAGGTCACCAAAATAAATGAACAAATCATTTTCAGGGTTTATCTTATATTCTTCCACGAATTTGAAACTGCTCAATATCTTTTTGCCCTCGCCGTAAATAAGCATGTCAGGATGCAGTTTTGACGGCAGATCCATTATAATTGATTTGAAAGACCAGAACGTATCTTTGTTTTCAATAATATAAACATTCCTTGATTTTAGTTCAGAAAAATCGCTTCTCTGAAAATTGAAAAATGGTTCCGGCGTTTCATAACACCTCAGATCGTCATATTTTAATCCCAGTCTTTTTAATACGGTCTCTCCCCGGCTCCTATTTTTGTCGGTACTCCTAAAAAACTTCTCGTCACCGAAAAGTTCATATGCCCTTTCGTTGACGGTAACAAAATCAGCATCTTTCTGTTTCAGAAAATCAGATATAACTTTTATCACAGATTTGTCGGTTACGAAATCATCGTGATTTCTAATATAATAATCAACTGATGCAGGGGGCTCAATGCTTCTGATTATTTCGGAAGTAAAGGCATGATCTTTTTTTTCAGCATATATTTTTCTGTATTTTTTATAAAGCCCGTTTCTTGTAGCTGGTTTAGGGCCTGAAGGCTTCAAAAGCTTTTCATTTACAAGCCTGTTGATAACCGAGCAGAAAATTTTCTGCCCCTGCTGACTTTGAAGAAAGGTTGGCATGTCAATACTTATTGCTTCCGCACACGAAAGCAATTCTTCAAGCAGGACGAATTTCCCGCACATATTCTGCGTTTCTTCTTTCAGTTGATTATACATAATTTCTTCTACAGGTTTTTCTGCCGCCATACGTTCTTTTTCATCCCAATTTATAAAATATCACCGTTATCTTTGTCTTTAAATAATAGAATATCACAATTACAGAGATAAAATAACTATATTGAGGAAATAACTGATCATCTGTTTTGTAGGATTACAATAGATATGTTACACCATTAAAAAAATAGTGCGGGAAGTTAACCAATAGTGTATGCTTATGTTACCACCACTAAACATATCCCGCATGGACAGCATAACACAAGATATGAGGTNTCGTNTATCACTTATTGAATATTCACTGAAACACGGCGTGACAAAGGCGGCAATCAAATATCGGACGAATCGGCAGTATATCTATCGTTGGCTCAGACGTTACGACGGGACGATCGAATCCTTGAGATATCGATCCCGCAGACCGCACAGCCACCCAAACCAACATACTCCTGAGGAGATAAAACTGATCACGGATATGAGACGCCGTAACCCTCACGATGGCCTGGTGGTATTCTGGGTCAAGCTCAGGCAAAGAGGATATACAAGAACGATACCAGGTCTTTATCGGTTTCTTCGTAAGCGCTCTCTTATGGCTGAGAAACCACCAAACCCGAAGTACATCCCAAAGCCATACGAACAGATGCAATACCCGGGTCAAAGAGTCCAGATCGATGTAAAGCATGTTCCTTCCAGTTGTATTGTTGGAAGTGCCACTGGGACAAAATTCTACCAGTACACTGCCCTGGACGAATATTCACGCTTCAGATATGTTGAGGCTTTTGAGGAAGCATCCACTTACTCGTCAACACTTTTCCTCAGGAACATGCTTAAAGCATTCAAATTCAAAGTGGAGTGCGTCCAGACAGATAACGGTCCGGAATTCACGAACCGTTTTTCCCGGAAGAACACCCCAACATTATTTGAGGCTGAACTCAAAAAGCTGGGTATCCAGCACAGACTGATCCGTCCGTTCACACCTCGACACAACGGTAAAGTAGAACGCAGCCATCGCAAGGATAATGAGCGGTTCTATGCAGTGCATAAGTTCCACTCATTTGAAGATTTCAAGAAGCAGCTTTACATACATAATTGGAAATACAATAACTTCCCGATGCGTCCTCTTGGCTGGATTTCACCCAAGCAGGCGCTGCAGAATTTTTTTCAGCAAGGTGTAACACATGTTTGACAAACCTACATAACTTTACTACTACATTTCCGAAAATTGCGATAATTTTTTACATACTCATTTATAGATGGACGGCCTTGGATTCCACGTAATCGATAATTGACTTAATTGTTGGAAATTTTGAAACCAGGAGATTCTCATCATCAAATTCAAAGCCAAATTCATTCTCGAGTGCAACAACCATGTTGATAAATTTTGTAGAATCAATTCCGATGGCGGTAAGTTCAGAATCCGGCGATATATCATATGCACCTTGATTTTCCTGTATGTCAAGACCTGAAGTAATAATCTCGAAAGCTTTTTTCTGAACATCAGTCCATTCATTTTGCTTTCCGGACATATACAATCTCCCCCTGGCAACAGTATTTAACTGCTTATATAACTGCTGTACATGGAAACATCCCTTACTTTTTTACCATTGGCATTAGTCGGGAT
>JGI24714J26587_10002951_pt1 | contig 10964 bp, 13 predicted proteins | sample BioPla4DNA2_FD_26587 | JGI IMG/M metagenome (IMG submission 26587)
AGCACATCACATTTCCTCATAGGTACTGTAAAAACACTGGAAACCAAACAGAAAAAATTAGCTGAAAAAGCGTTTCAATTCCTCATAGGTACTGTAAAAACCTTGTTTTTTTATCTTTTCTTCTTCCTCGAGCATGGGTTTCAATTCCTCATAGGTACTGTAAAAACGCAACAAATAACTCGGTATTTTGATCTAGTACTATATGTTTCAATTCCTCATAGGTACTGTAAAAACGAGACGCCGTGATAATTGCGCTATGCGGCAACGAGCGTTTCAATTCCTCATAGGTACTGTAAAAACCGATTACAACAGTGGTTGCTTCAATACAGAAACCCCGTTTCAATTCCTCATAGGTACTGTAAAAACCAGGTGGGATAGGAAAAACAACAGCAGAAATGAAAAAGTTTCAATTCCTCATAGGTACTGTAAAAACTTGGCAAAGGCAAAATACCTGTAACATTTTTTAGAACGTTTCAATTCCTCATAGGTACTGTAAAAACTTTGAATAGGGTCAACCGCAGTTTGAACACTATCAAGTTTCAATTCCTCATAGGTACTGTAAAAACCCATGCTACAACACTGATTGAAAATGGTGCAAACATGTTTCAATTCCTCATAGGTACTGTAAAAACAAGAAGAAAGCAGATCAGGCACTGAGCAGCCAGAAACGTTTCAATTCCTCATAGGTACTGTAAAAACCATGCCTTCACCTGCCTTTATATGCCGCCACTATAGCGTTTCAATTCCTCATAGGTACTGTAAAAACGAGCTTCGCAAAGGCGGAAACTACCTCAGCGACGCCGGTTTCAATTCCTCATAGGTACTGTAAAAACACTAAAAGTTTTGCATTTTTTCCCGATTCTGTTTCGTGTTTCAATTCCTCATAGGTACTGTAAAAACAGATAGGAAAGCAGCCAGATTCTAAAGCAGAGACTTTGTTTCAATTCCTCATAGGTACTGTAAAAACCCAGCAACAAGCTGTAGCTTTTCATAGACTGAAACATGTTTCAATTCCTCATAGGTACTGTAAAAACAGAAAAAATATCCACGTCTGAAAATTCAGACGAATTAGTTTCAATTCCTCATAGGTACTGTAAAAACTGAACACGAGGCTACGTACGACAAGATGTGTCTGGTGTTTCAATTCCTCATAGGTACTGTAAAAACTCAATATTGATAATATAAATATATATATGTTACAATGGTTTCAATTCCTCATAGGTACTGTAAAAACACTGGCTTTTTATCTTTATCAAAGGTATTTTGAAGTATGTTTCAATTCCTCATAGGTACTGTAAAAACTGATCTCATCTATATAAACACAGCCATATTGTCCACCGTTTCAATTCCTCATAGGTACTGTAAAAACCATATCCCTCCCTCGGATTCTTTTCTGCTATCGACAGTTTCAATTCCTCATAGGAACTGTAAAAACAGAAAATTTATGGCTTATAACACTTGACACAAAAAAGTTTCAATTCCTCATAGGTACTGTAAAAACCCAATTTGCTTTGTCCAAGTGAATCCTTGGACAGAGGTTTCAATTCCTCATAGGTACTGTAAAAACCAATGGCGTTCACTTCTTTTGCGAATTCGGACTTTTGTTTCAATTCCTCATAGGTACTGTAAAAACATGCGATTAGAGATAAAAGAAGTTGAAGTTGAAGGATGTTTCAATTCCTCATAGGTACTGTAAAAACCGGGGAATTCTTTTTTTTCTCCCCGTTTCCACTTTAGTTTCAATTCCTCATAGGTACTGTAAAAACAGAATGCAGCGAAGGAAATGACACTAGAACAAGCAATGTTTCAATTCCTCATAGGTACTGTAAAAACATGTGACATGAATGTGACATGAGAGGTTCAAAGTCCGGTTTCAATTCCTCATAGGTACTGTAAAAACAAGCAAAAACACAGTCGTTACAGTCGGCGAAAAGAATTGTTTCAATTCCTCATAGGTACTGTAAAAACAGGGGACATTTTCACGTCTTGATTTAGCCGTTGATGAGTTTCAATTCCTCATAGGTACTGTAAAAACGAGTATTTGAAAGTGTTTGCACAGAGACTAAGAGCTTGTTTCAATTCCTCATAGGTACTGTAAAAACAGAGGTGATATTATGTATAAAGTAATAGCATACAAGTTTCAATTCCTCATAGGTACTGTAAAAACCAGATATTCTGTTATTAGAAAAACTCCTCCGTGCTTGTTTCAATTCCTCATAGGTACTGTAAAAACACTCAAATCAAAACATACCATCTTATATTGGAGAAAGTTTCAATTCCTCATAGGTACTGTAAAAACGTTCACTATTGATGAGGATACAAAAAACCTTTGCAAAGTTTCAATTCCTCATAGGTACTGTAAAAACAATTCAAATTCCTTGGATTCATAACGTTTTTTCTCAGTGTTTCAATTCCTCATAGGTACTGTAAAAACTTAGCCTTCTCGATAGCAGTCTTTGTTGCGCCTTGGTGTTTCAATTCCTCATAGGTACTGTAAAAACTGGCCGGGGCTAAGGACATATTCGCTGAGGTCGTATAGTTTCAATTCCTCATAGGTACTGTAAAAACATAAACAAAAATTTCTTAAACACATTCCAAACCTCCTGTTTCAATTCCTCATAGGTACTGTAAAAACTTCTAAGGAGGTAAATTTTTATGTTGGCACTGGTTTGTTTCAATTCCTCATAGGTACTGTAAAAACGTGACCGTTCAAGTTCTACAGTTGGACGTTTAGATTGTTTCAATTCCTCATAGGTACTGTAAAAACTAAAACCAACATCATTTGAAGTATGCTTTACAACCCTGTTTCAATTCCTCATAGGTACTGTAAAAACAGAAGAAAGAAGACAAGCTAGATTAAGAAAAGAGTTTCAATTCCTCATAGGTACTGTAAAAACACTGATGTTGGCTCTGTGATTCCTACAACAGTTTTAGAGTTTCAATTCCTCATAGGTACTGTAAAAACAATAAAAACCCTTGACGAAAAAATGGAGAGGCTGCGGTTTCAATTCCTCATAGGTACTGTAAAAACCCTTGGTATTGAAAGACCTCAGGGAGGCACTCCTAGTTTCAATTCCTCATAGGTACTGTAAAAACATGCAACATTGTTTACAATTTTACTTGTACAGCTACGTTTCAATTCCTCATAGGTACTGTAAAAACTGGGAAGCAAAGAATGCACCTAAACCAAAAGCGAGGGAGTTTCAATTCCTCATAGGTACTGTAAAAACCCATCAATGGCGGCAGAATTGCACTTATGACATTGTGTTTCAATTCCTCATAGGTACTGTAAAAACCCATCAATGGCGGCAGAATTGCACTTATGACATTGTGTTTCAATTCCTCATAGGTACTGTAAAAACCCGATCACTATGGTTTTGCGCCAGTGGTATTTGTCGAGTTTCAATTCCTCATAGGTACTGTAAAAACGCTTCAATACTGAAAAACCTAAGCTGAAGTTCTTTGAGTTTCAATTCCTCATAGGTACTGTAAAAACCATTGGACCTGAAAACGGCTTTGAGGCAGAGCGTTCAGAGTTTCAATTCCTCATAGGTACTGTAAAAACTCTATCGCCTCTTTTCCATGGAGTATTATTTTTCACAGTTTCAATTCCTCATAGGTACTGTAAAAACGCATAATAGCTTTAGTTACTTGGTCATCTGTGTCATGTTTCAATTCCTCATAGGTACTGTAAAAACCGTCATAATGCCATCTTCCGGGGTTATGTATATCATGTTTCAATTCCTCATAGGTACTGTAAAAACCATGAATTTAATCCTATCTTGTACAATCCTGATTTGCGTTTCAATTCCTCATAGGTACTGTAAAAACTTTCTATGTATGATAGGAAACACTGTATCACTCTCTGTTTCAATTCCTCATAGGTACTGTAAAAACCATCTACAAGGGAAAAATTATCAAAATATATAGTCGTGTTTCAATTCCTCATAGGTACTGTAAAAACTGCCTCAGCAATGAGGCAGTTGGGCGGAGATACGTCGTTTCAATTCCTCATAGGTACTGTAAAAACTATTACCTCTTTTCCCGGAATCGTTACGAGGAAAAATGTTTCAATTCCTCATAGGTACTGTAAAAACCTGGGATGGGAGGACAGCAGAAATGAAAGTTTATGAGTTTCAATTCCTCATAGGTACTGTAAAAACGTACTTTGTTTCCTTTCCCGCAAAGTTGCGGAATAGTTTCAATTCCTCATAGGTACTGTAAAAACGTATCCGTAGAATACCTTTGTGGAGAAGACGTTAATGTTTCAATTCCTCATAGGTACTGTAAAAACTTTTCTTTTTATTTTTTTAACATAGCGCAAATATATAGTTTCAATTCCTCATAGGTACTGTAAAAACTCACCTTTTTTATTTTTAATTTCCCTGCCAATTGCTTGTTTCAATTCCTCATAGGTACTGTAAAAACCCTTTTGATTTTCGGTATATGTTCATACCGGGCGGGGTTTCAATTCCTCATAGGTACTGTAAAAACCATATGAAGTAAGGCGATATGTTGAGTATTGGTAGTTTCAATTCCTCATAGGTACTGTAAAAACGATATCCGAAATTGAAAGTGCAAACGAATTACAACTTGTTTCAATTCCTCATAGGTACTGTAAAAACTTTATTTATAGCCTGTAAAGGCTTTATTTTTTTGCTTGTTTCAATTCCTCATAGGTACTGTAAAAACGGTTGACACTAAAATGGAGGCACTTGTATTAGTTGGGTTTCAATTCCTCATAGGTACTGTAAAAACATGGACTTCTAGAAATGATCGTAGTTATGTCGGTTCAAGTTTCAATTCCTCATAGGTACTGTAAAAACGGTGACTTCAACAGCGGTGACTTCAACGTTGGTAATTAGTTTCAATTCCTCATAGGTACTGTAAAAACTAAACAGAGATGCAAGAAAAGAAATGGAGAAATCACTGTTTCAATTCCTCATAGGTACTGTAAAAACGGTTTTCTCTTCTTCTAAACACTTTCTGCAACGGTTGGTTTCAATTCCTCATAGGTACTGTAAAAACGGGTTTGAACGAAATCATAGACGCCGCCAAGCAAGGGTTTCAATTCCTCATAGGTACTGTAAAAACGAATTGTAATCGACCAACAGAAGAAAAGGTTGTTTAGTTTCAATTCCTCATAGGTACTGTAAAAACATGTAGCTGTCGCTGTCTTACTGGGGAGTGTTGGCACGTTTCAATTCCTCATAGGTACTGTAAAAACGGGCAGACAATAAATCACCCCCTTATTTTGTAGCCCGGTTTCAATTCCTCATAGGTACTGTAAAAACTTGCTTAATTTTTATGATTGTACATACGACGTTGAAACGAGTTTCAATTCCTCATAGGTACTGTAAAAACGGATATAGGTTTATCCATAATAGCTTAACCGACAACGGTTTCAATTCCTCATAGGTACTGTAAAAACTTTTAGAGTGGGTGTGGAAGAAAATACCCGGTATAAACGTTTCAATTCCTCATAGGTACTGTAAAAACTGACTACATGCCAATGGCCCTAGCAACCAAAGAACTGTTTCAATTCCTCATAGGTACTGTAAAAACCGTTTAGGGGTTTATACAACGGTAACAATTTCGAGAGTTTCAATTCCTCATAGGTACTGTAAAAACTCTCGGAAATCTCTACATCACATTTACTTGGTACTAAGTTTCAATTCCTCATAGGTACTGTAAAAACCTTTTATATTTTGCGAAAGGAGGTTGAATAGTGTCCATGTTTCAATTCCTCATAGGTACTGTAAAAACTTAAGCGAGCGATGCTGCAAAATGCGGCGTCGATTAGTTTCAATTCCTCATAGGTACTGTAAAAACCACCTATTGAAGAAGATACTGTAGTTGCATTTTTGTTGTTTCAATTCCTCATAGGTACTGTAAAAACGTATATATGTAATTAAAAATGAAATAGGGAGGGTTTTGTTTCAATTCCTCATAGGTACTGTAAAAACAAGAAACCATAGTTTTTTTCATCAAAACACCACCTTGTTTCAATTCCTCATAGGTACTGTAAAAACATTTACAAAAAATATGTTTGAGCAGGCATTAGAAAACAGTTTCAATTCCTCATAGGTACTGTAAAAACTAAATGTAATAACCGAGTTAGTGCTACAGTTTACATGTTTCAATTCCTCATAGGTACTGTAAAAACAAAAATTACCTGTTTAAATATGTAGGGTGCATCTTTAGTTTCAATTCCTCATAGGTACTGTAAAAACTGGAGGATTATATCCCAGCTCTATTTTTTAGTGGCTGTTTCAATTCCTCATAGGTACTGTAAAAACAGAAGAAATTGAAGCTAGTGGCACTTACAATTTGACGTTTCAATTCCTCATAGGTACTGTAAAAACGATGAAGAGGCCATTATCTATACAGGTGAAAACATCGGTTTCAATTCCTCATAGGTACTGTAAAAACCAAAGACAACAACACGTTACATCCCAAAACTTATTATGTTTCAATTCCTCATAGGTACTGTAAAAACTAGACGAAGGACAACAAACACTATACGATCTTTTTGGTTTCAATTCCTCATAGGTACTGTAAAAACACGTGCCCGCGGCGCACCTTCCGAGACTGTCCAGGTGGTTTCAATTCCTCATAGGTACTGTAAAAACTTGAGCAGTAAATAGTCCTGTAGATGTAGCAAACGCTGGGTTTCAATTCCTCATAGGTACTGTAAAAACCATGATATAGAATTTACCTATATCATCGAAATGGATGGGTTTCAATTCCTCATAGGTACTGTAAAAACGTGGAAATACCACAACCTTTTGATAAATCTAACATATTGTTTCAATTCCTCATAGGTACTGTAAAAACAAAACCCAGGGGTTTTCAATTCTTTGTTCATAATTCTGGTTTCAATTCCTCATAGGTACTGTAAAAACGGATAAAAAGAGAAATGCACCTGTAAAATTTCTTACGTTTCAATTCCTCATAGGTACTGTAAAAACTGGTTCTGTGATAGTGGAAGGTTTAACAAAGTATCTGTTTCAATTCCTCATAGGTACTGTAAAAACAAGTAGAAGAATTTTTAAAAGAAGAAAATTTAGGAAGTTTCAATTCCTCATAGGTACTGTAAAAACGCGCGTGCTATCCTGCCCTGGAGAGGGCGCACATGCTCGTTTCAATTCCTCATAGGTACTGTAAAAACTAACAGGCTGATTATCCGGTTTATCTTTACAGGCTGGTTTCAATTCCTCATAGGTACTGTAAAAACTTTTAGAGGCAAGGGAATTGAACCAATTTTGGACTTCATGTTTCAATTCCTCATAGGTACTGTAAAAACTTTGGCTTGGTTATCATCGAGCCATTTTATTTTACAAGTTTCAATTCCTCATAGGTACTGTAAAAACCAATGTAGGTGCTTTTACCTTTTACCTCTTGTTTTGGTTTCAATTCCTCATAGGTACTGTAAAAACTGGCTTCTTTCAGTTTTCGAGGAATCGGAACGCCCAGTTTCAATTCCTCATAGGTACTGTAAAAACGAAATCTACGATAACGCTAGAGTTTATGATAATGCCCGTTTCAATTCCTCATAGGTACTGTAAAAACAGACGTGTAAACGTTCCCTCAACATCAATTATCTTTCGTTTCAATTCCTCATAGGTACTGTAAAAACTAGTATCAATCCTTATTGATGAAGTTTTTTCTTCTTAGTTTCAATTCCTCATAGGTACTGTAAAAACAATAACTTCTTCATGCTTACCACCTCCCATATAGTCGTTTCAATTCCTCATAGGTACTGTAAAAACTATCTTTATTTGTGCCTGAAGAAGGTTATTTTCAGAAGTTTCAATTCCTCATAGGTACTGTAAAAACACTTAATTATGGTATCCATTTTATCTTCTATTCCCAGTTTCAATTCCTCATAGGTACTGTAAAAACTTTACGTCTCAAATTGTAAAATTCTTTTTTTACAATATGTTTCAATTCCTCATAGGTACTGTAAAAACTTTCTGTGAAGCCCGTTTTATAGATGGGATTTGCAGAGTTTCAATTCCTCATAGGTACTGTAAAAACCAATAATATAACATTGGTTAAAAATGATCTTGAAGAGTTTCAATTCCTCATAGGTACTGTAAAAACCAATAATATAACATTGGTTAAAAATGATCTTGAAGAGTTTCAATTCCTCATAGGTACTGTAAAAACGATAAAAAAAACCTCTTACTAAATCATAAAACTTAGAGTTTCAATTCCTCATAGGTACTGTAAAAACTATTTTAGCTTTTTGTAAAATACATCAAAATCCTTAGTTTCAATTCCTCATAGGTACTGTAAAAACTTTTTGTGATACACCTTTTTTAAAACCTAAAAATATGTTTCAATTCCTCATAGGTACTGTAAAAACCTGGCAGAACAAAAATAGAATTATATAAACCTGGTTATGTTTCAATTCCTCATAGGTACTGTAAAAACACTGTTCACCAGTCCCTGCCATGTTATCCGATCGTGTTTCAATTCCTCATAGGTACTGTAAAAACAGGCTTGGAAATGAGAATAGAAAAAATTACAAACCTGTTTCAATTCCTCATAGGTACTGTAAAAACTATTAATTATATATGATATTATATATAATGAAAATAGTTTCAATTCCTCATAGGTACTGTAAAAACTTACAGGCTTTAAATAAAAAGTTATATTTTCATGTTTGTTTCAATTCCTCATAGGTACTGTAAAAACTAATTTAATTTATAATAATGACTTAATTACAAATGAGTTTCAATTCCTCATAGGTACTGTAAAAACTTTTATATGCTTTAATTCAGTAAAGAATAACAGCTAGTTTCAATTCCTCATAGGTACTGTAAAAACGTTAGCCTCAAAATCAACTCTTCCATTAGATACCCCTAGTTTCAATTCCTCATAGGTACTGTAAAAACTTCTGACATAATTCATTTAAGGGATGATTATAACGAGTTTCAATTCCTCATAGGTACTGTAAAAACCTGTTCACCCATTCCCGCCGTGTTAATCCGATATTGTGTTTCAATTCCTCATAGGTACTGTAAAAACCTGTTATTGAAGGTATTACGAATATAACAAGTGGGAGTTTCAATTCCTCATAGGTACTGTAAAAACTCATCACTTTTCATTTTCAAAAAATCTGATATAATAGTTTCAATTCCTCATAGGTACTGTAAAAACGTTCGTCTACAACATCTAAAAGGTTAAGTTTACGAAGTTTCAATTCCTCATAGGTACTGTAAAAACAAAAATGACAGAGATATTAAAACAAGAGCAAAAGTTTCAATTCCTCATAGGTACTGTAAAAACAAAAGACGGAAGCTACACATTCCCATCTTCTTCTTAGTTTCAATTCCTCATAGGTACTGTAAAAACCAAGGAAAAATCTCCGCCGATGAATTGATAAACGAAGTTTCAATTCCTCATAGGTACTGTAAAAACTATCTTATCATTATGGAGTAATAGATGGTCTTGCTAGTTTCAATTCCTCATAGGTACTGTAAAAACTCATTAAATCACCCCTTCCAACACCCATTTCACCAGAGTTTCAATTCCTCATAGGTACTGTAAAAACTCAATTGAATTCGTGTATTAGTATCCTTTATCACTTTGTTTCAATTCCTCATAGGTACTGTAAAAACTCTGTCTAATCCGGTATTGGTAAAATTCGAGGAAATGTTTCAATTCCTCATAGGTACTGTAAAAACGCGACAGAGAAAGAGGCTACAGTCTAGTGGAAAGAAAGTTTCAATTCCTCATAGGTACTGTAAAAACAACAGAATAAAAAATCCTAAAAGTATTTCTGGCTATGTTTCAATTCCTCATAGGTACTGTAAAAACTGATGTTGACAAGCTTAAAGATATTTATGATTCTCAGTTTCAATTCCTCATAGGTACTGTAAAAACTTTTGCCAGGAACGATTTGTAGACGGACAATGTAAAGTTTCAATTCCTCATAGGTACTGTAAAAACTACCATCTACAGGTAATAAAATGAAAACCAAAATTTCGTTTCAATTCCTCATAGGTACTGTAAAAACTAGTTTAACTTATTACAACAAAATTTTAAAAAAAGTGTTTCAATTCCTCATAGGTACTGTAAAAACTTTCCGTCATCATCAAGTAAATCAGTTAGATAGCTGCAGTTTCAATTCCTCATAGGTACTGTAAAAACAAATAACTAATTTAACTATAGAATCAGAAGGGATATGTTTCAATTCCTCATAGGTACTGTAAAAACAAATAACTAATTTAACTATAGAATCAGAAGGGATATGTTTCAATTCCTCATAGGTACTGTAAAAACAGCGCCTCTTATTGTCCAAAAATAATTCTTGCAGTTGTTTCAATTCCTCATAGGTACTGTAAAAACAAAGTTATTTACACGAAGGGAGAGAGGATTTGGAAAGTTTCAATTCCTCATAGGTACTGTAAAAACTGAAATTTTCTTTTCCATATTTATCATATGCTCTTTGGTTTCAATTCCTCATAGGTACTGTAAAAACTCGGTAAGGGTGCGGACAATTTTGCCAGGTTGGGCGGTTTCAATTCCTCATAGGTACTGTAAAAACCATGAAGAAGTTATTTATATTTACTACTATTATATTCAGTTTCAATTCCTCATAGGTACTGTAAAAACACCTAAATTAGTAGCCATAATCCATTACCACCTTTCAGTTTCAATTCCTCATAGGTACTGTAAAAACGAGGCTAATTTTTTACATCCTAATTGTCGCCATAACCGTTTCAATTCCTCATAGGTACTGTAAAAACTCTTTATGTCTTGCAAGGTTTCTTTTCATGGAAGCTAGTTTCAATTCCTCATAGGTACTGTAAAAACAGTTCAGACAATACCGAAAAAGATATTGGATTTAAAAAGTTTCAATTCCTCATAGGTACTGTAAAAACCCGTAGGCATCGCATGACGCCTACATTCATATTTTAACCTCATGTAATATAAAAAGTCAAGTAAGGCAG
>JGI24714J26587_10002961_pt1 | contig 10951 bp, 9 predicted proteins | sample BioPla4DNA2_FD_26587 | JGI IMG/M metagenome (IMG submission 26587)
ATAATAGCCAGGATTCAAAACTTTTTGCTCGGGGAGAAAAGGCCAAGCAGACTGCTAAACCGCTTATCCTTTGGTGCATATAATGCTTCCTTTAAACCTGTTCGTACTCCCTTTGACTGGCTAAGCACAGATACTAAAGAGGTAGACAAATACATAAAGGACCCATACTGCGGTGGGGTCTTTACGACTAGCTTTTTCCTAGACTTTTTCCTATTTCTTGACCAGCTCTATGACAGGGAGCAGGCTAGCAGGATAGCAAAGGACCTACCCATATATATTATATCGGGGGCTATGGACCCTGTAGGAGAAGAGGGCAAGGGGGTACAAAGGCTTATAGATTTTTATAAGGAGCTTGGCCTAAGATGTGTATCTTCTAGGCTATATCCAGGAGCCCGGCATGAGCTGGTAAATGAAGTAAATAGGGATGAGGTTATGTCAGATATTTTAAACTGGCTAGATAGTATAGGGCAAACTTAAGTCTAGATAGGAAGGTCAAAATTAAGACTAGACAGGTGGGAGGGCAGATTATGCATACCGATATATCAGTAATTGATATTATAAAGAAAAGAAGGTCCACAAGAAACTTTGATAAAAAGGACATAGATAAACAAAGGCTTCAAAGGCTAGAAGAATTTATAGAAGAAATAAATAGGCAGGCTAAGATAAGGGCCAGGTTTACCCTAACTACAAATAATAGGGAGGATGGAAAGGCCAAAAGGCTAGGGACCTATGGCACGATTGCCGGTGCTAAAACCTATATAGTTGGCATTTTAGACAAGGATGAAAAGGACTCTGTGGAGTTTGGCTACCTATTTGAAAAAATAGTCCTCTTTGTAACAGGCTTAGATCTTGGGACCTGCTGGCTGGGAGGGACCTTTAGTAGGAGTAACTTTAGAGAAAGTCTTGCCCTAGATAAGAATGAATTTATCCCTATTGTATCACCAGTTGGTTATATAAAGGACAAGGCTAGGCTAGTTGACACAGTTATAAGGGCTGGAGCGGGCTCTGGCAAGAGAAAAGCATGGAGCGACCTATTTTTCGATTCAGACACATCAAAGCCCCTAACCAAAGAGAAGGCAGGGCCATATAAAACTCCATTAGAAATGGTCAGGATAGGGCCCTCGGCCTCCAACAGACAGCCTTGGAGACTGGTTAAGGACGACAACAAATTTCATTTCCTTTTATCTAGGACCAAAGGCTACGGGATTCCTTCTTATGATATGCAAAAAACGATATTGGAATAGCAAAGTGCCATTTTGAACTAACAGCAAAAGAGCTAGGGCTAAAGGGAAAATGGGCTAAAGAGGACATAGGTATGGTAGATGGTTTAGAATATATATGTACCTGGGTTGGAGAATAGTAGCAATAACCCTTACTTATTAAATGAAAAACCTTAAAAGCTAGATTGAAATAGTATCTAAGAAGCCACTGCCATACTAATAGACAAAAGACTAAAGCGCCATTATACGAAAGGGGAAATATTGATCTGAGGGTATTTACTTTTTAGATACTGCTAAAGGCATAACTTAAAACTACTTGGAAAATAAAAAGGGCTGCCTTTAAGGACAGCCATGTATTTACATATATTTATAAGGTTTTAGCATACTCACCTATCTTTTTGTCTGTGTGCCTAATGTGTTCAACAAGCCAGTTAAGTATCATTTTGTTGGCGTTAAGTACAACTAGGATGTTGCCTCCGGATTCCTTGAAATCGCTTTTTAACTTGGCCAGTTGATTGATAAAATGGGCGTGCATTCTTTTTTGAGTATCAATCTCAGGATAATTGATCTTTTCCATATAGGCTTCTTCATCAGCAAAATGCTTTTTGGTATACTCATCCAAGAATTCTATCAGGGGCTCTATGTATTCCTGTGCTCTTCTTTCTTTTCCAGCCTCAAACAGTTCACTTGCCTTTTCAAACATCATTTTGTGCTGGTCATCGATTAAGTCAACACCAACTGATAAATCTTCTGTCCACTTAACTGACATTGTAAAACCTCCTTAAGCTAGCTATAGTAATTGTTATACTAATTATATAAGCAAAAATGGGCCTATTCAATCAATTAAAGCTGAAAAAGTCAGATATTGCGACAGTTTATTTACGAATATATACTATAAACCACTATAAAGATCATTTACCTATAAATTTAAAGGTTATTTTGAGCATAGAGTGAAATATTATCTTTAAAGCAAAAGGGTTAAAGTAAGGGGACAGGGGGTTAGTTTATTGCAGATTATTGAGATTACTAGGGGAAATTTAAAGCCCTTATTCTACTATTGGAGGGCTATTGGCAAGGACATACCATATTTTTTTAAGGCTACTTACCAAGCATTTGAAAGGTCTATCTTTGATGATAGCCATGATGGCATGTCTATTTTTAGGGATAGCAAACTTTTTGCTGCCTTTGAGGATTCAGAGCTTAAAGGCTTTATACAATATGGACTACCAAACTTTCATTATAGTCAGGCTGGCAAGATTACTGAGGGTGTAGATATAGGGGTTGTACGAAACCTATATTACGATAGGGAAAGGCCTGATATTGGTAGGGCATTACTAGATCTAGCCTTTGACTATTTTAAAGAAAATAGCTTAAAGGATATATATGCCTTTTACCATGCGATGGGTATGAGCTCAAATGGAGGCCATGGCAAGCTACATGAAAGCTTTTCATACATAGGAGATCTTCTATTTGATGTAGGATTTGAACTAGAGCATGAAAACATCTACTATATATGCGATATGAAGGAGAGGAGAATAGAAAGCCCTCCTAATACCTATATAAAAGTAGAAAGGCTAGATGATAGCCAGCAAATCTTTACCCTATTTGATAGGGATAATAACAAGCTTGGAAATGCTCAGATAAAATATATAGACCGGCTAATAGGCTCAGAGCAAAGGGATACGGTCTATCTAGTATGGATAGGAATTGACAGTAAAAGCAGAGGTCAGGGCCTAGGGACTGAGTTTCTCGATCATATATGCGACTACTTTTTGTTAAAAGGGTATAGGTACCTACATACTGATACAGCTATAGATAACAGACCTGCTCAAAGCTTTTATCTAAAAAATCAATTTGTAGACTGCGGTATTACAAGAAGCTATATTAAAAAGGCAAAAAGCTAAAAAGGTCAATCAGGCTATCTCGCAAAAGATAGCCTCTTTTTAGTTTTGTTAGTATTAATATTCAACNGATAGTTATTAGTAACTGTCTCAGTATGAAGTTTAAGAGAGGTCAGCTGGTTTGCTACTATAGGGCCTTTTGTACTATAAGCATAGTAAGCTAGCATAGTATAATAAGCTAGTATATTAAGAAAGTAAGTATAGTAAGCTAGCATAGTTAGGTCTAAGCCTGCTTTAAGCTTCCACATTTTAATAATGGGCAAAGTAAAAAAACTACTTGATTCTAAAAATCTCTATGTTATAATTATAGTGTAAATGTTACAAAAACGTTTTAGGAAAATTATAAGTATTTATCTATCTATGACAATATAAGCCATTAGCAGTTTTATTATAGCAACTTATTTGATATGGTTACAGCAATTAACCTTCAAGCCTGACATGAAAACTTAGTTCTAGGATAACTAAAACGTTTTTGGTAATAAAAACTGACAGTAGAAAGCGCAGTTAGTGATAGCAGATTTTTTTGCTAGGATTATTACCTGGACAACTGGACAATATATTTTAGGCTAGGATGAAAAGCGATAAAGGCAGTTGTATAAAAAGTGTTAAATATATATGAGACTGCTAAAACGTTTTAGGGATAGGTTTTTTTGCTATTTTTACCTATGACCTAGGATGAACCTGTTAGATACAGGATGATAAATTGGCCTAGGCTAGGCCCTTGAATCAGAAAGAAAGACCATAAAATATAGACAGGAAGTGTGAAGATGAAGATTAAAGCACAAAAAAGCACTGGAATGCTTCTTATCCTGCTTCGAGTACTTGTCGTTATACTTTTAATTCTGGCTATGGTTCCTCAGGTAAATCCAACTAGGATAAGTGAGCTTATAAACAAAAACTCAGCTATGCTAACAACTGCCTTATCTAGAAAATCCCTATTGTCGGAGTTTTCAAGGCAACTAAGAAGGGGCTGGATTGAGGAGGGGACCTTGAACCTTGTTTACCTATCCTCTCTTTTAACTGTTGTTTCCATGGTTGTAGCAGGTGCTGGCTGGTGTATGTCCTTAGGTGAGAAACGCCTAAAAAAGCTGGGCACCCTAATTATTACAATAGCCTGTATAGTAGGAATGCTATCGTTACTGATTATACTCCCAGCCTATCAGGCCATAAGCACATCTGAGCATGCAGAAAGGCTAAAGCCCCTTTATCCTGATGGCTTGTGGATTGTTATGATAGCCTTTGGACTTTGCTTTATAACAGCCCTATTTTCATACTTGAGGCTACCAAAGGCAGAGGCTGATGAAGGCTATGAGATGAAGGCAAAATACAAGCTCTTCTTGATGATATTACCCTTTGTAATCCTATGCTTTATGTTTGCATATCTGCCTCTTTGGGGCTGGAGGTATGCACTGTTTGACTACAAGCCAGGCCGTGAGCTTTCCGCGGACAATTTTGTAGCCTTTAAATGGTTTACCTTCCTCTTTAAAAACTCTGCAACTAGGGCCGATATAGTAAGGGTTGTTAAAAACACCCTGGCCATGTCTGGTCTAGGCCTGGCATTTTCTTGGTTACCTATGGCCTTTGCAATATTTTTATCAGAGATAAAGGCCTCTAGGGTATCAAGGCTTGTTCAAACCTTTACCACCATACCAAACTTTATAAGCTGGGTACTGGTATATTCAGTTGCCTTTGCCCTGTTTTCCACAGAGGGCTTTGTAAACTCCATCCTCATTAGCCTGGGTGTAATAGATTCAGGCGTAAACTACCTGATGAGTGGAGAAAATATTTGGCTCAAGATGTGGGCCTGGGGGACCTGGAAGGGTCTTGGTTGGTCCGCAATCATCTATATAGCAGGTATATCTAGTATTGATGGCCAGCTTTATGAGGCTGCAACCATAGATGGGGCAGGACGCTTTAAGAGGATGTGGTATATTACAGTACCTGGCCTATTACCNACATTTTTTGTACTCCTTCTACTAGCTGTTGCTGGCATCCTGTCAAATGGTATGGATCAGTACTTTGTTTTCCAAAACTCAGCTAATAAATCTACCATAGAGGTTCTTGACCTTTATGTATATACCCTGGGCTTAGGTAGTGGTGGCTCGGGCAATATCCCGCTTGCTACAGCAGTGGGTATGATGAAGTCGNTTATCAGTGTAACTTTATTATTCCTTGCCAACGGAGCTTCAAAGCTAATCCGTGGCGAGAGTATAGTTTAAGGGGGGCTTGAAAAATGAGTAATACTATCGTAGTAGACAAAAGCTCAAAAAAGCCTGGACGTAAAAAGAAGCACAGGTTTAAAAGGACCAAGGGCGATGTAGCTTTTAACATCCTCAACTACAGCTTCTTTATAATCTTTACTTTGATATGTATATTCCCCTTTTACTATCTTTTTATCAACACTATAAGTGATAATGAGCTGGTTAGGACAGGGCAGATAAACTTTCTGCCAAAGGGTATACATTTTAACAACTACTTTATGCTGGCAAATGTAAATGACCTTGGTAGGTCAGCCTTTATGTCAGTTGCCAGGACCGTCATAGGTACTGCGGCCATGGTATTTGCCTCAGCCCTAGTCGGCTATCTGGTTACCAAAAAGGAGATGTGGGGCCGAAAGTTTATTTATAGGTTTATAGTCATCACTATGTACTTTAATGCGGGCCTTATCCCCTGGTATCTAAACATGTCCATGCTAGGACTTACCAACAACTTTTGGGGCTATGTAATACCTGCAATAATTTCGCCCTTTAATATCATACTAGTAAAGACCTATATTGAGTCGATACCACCAGAAATGGAGGAAAGCGCCTTTATGGACGGGGCGGGCCACTTTACAATCTTTAGAAAGATTATCTGGCCCCTATGCAAGCCCATCCTGGCTACGATTGCAGTCTTTGGCGCAGTTGGGCACTGGAACAACTTTATAGATTCCATGATCCTTATGTCAAACAAGCCTGACCTTTATACCCTCCAGTATAGGCTGTATATTTACCTGCAGACCTCAAACAACCTAGCTGAGCTAATGAGGGGCGGACAGATTTCTCAGGCCGCACTAAATGCAGCCCTAAATGCTAGGACAGTAAAGCTAACCGTAGCCATGATTACCATAATACCCATNCTGCTAGTATATCCCTTTATGTCCCGTTACTTTGAAAAGGGAATTATGATAGGAGCAGTCAAGGGCTAATTTAACCTTAGTGTACTATTAGCTTTAAAAAGCTAGTTATTACCCGGTCAAAGGCCGGTTAATATAAAAAAGGTCCTACAAGGACCAGATTATTAAATATAAGGGAGGAACCGAAATTGAAGAAAACAGCAAAATCGCTGGCTCTACTATTGGTCTTAGTTATGGCATTTTCCTTAGTGGCCTGTAAGGGTGGAGACGAAGTTACACCTACAGATGACCCAACACAGTCACCAGGTGCTACTGATGATCCAACAGACCANCCAACAGATGTCAGAGAAGCAGACCTTACCGACATAATACCTGAAGAGACAGTTACCCTAACAGTCTATTCACAGCTTGCTAACTTTTCAGGTGAGCAGGTTGGTTGGTTCGCACAGATAATGAAGGAAAAATTCAATGTCGTGCTGAACATAATCAACGAAGGTGAGGGTACCTTTGCGACCCGTATGGAATCAGGGGACCTAGGCGACATAGTTGTCTTTGGTAATGACGCAGACGAGTACCTACAGGCTGTCGAGGCCGGTATGCTATTTGACTGGGAAGAGGATGAGCTTCTAGATGAATTTGGCCCATATATAAAGGCTAATATGGAAAAGGCACTTGAAAAGAACAAAAACATTTCAGGTGGCAACCTATATGGCTTTGGCCACAACGTAGGAACTACATCCGAGGACCACGAAGCATTTTTCTATCGCCCAGACATCCGTTGGGACCTATACAAGGAGCTTGGCTATCCAGAGGTTAACACTCTAGAGGACTTTATTGACGTTCTTGAAGAGATGGTAAAGCTTGAGCCCAAATCCGAAACAGGCGGCAAGACCTATGGTGTATCAATGTTCTCCGACTGGGATGGAGACATGGTTATGTTTGTAAAGTCAACAGCTGCTCTTTATGGCTATGATGAGTTTGGCTTTGGTTTGTTTGATACAAAGACAAGGACATATGAGGACTGCCTAAAAGAGGGTGGCCAGTATCTAAGAGCTCTTAAATTCTACAACCAACTAAATCAACGTGGACTTTTGGATCCAGACTCAATGACCCAGACCTATGATGAATTTATAGAGAAATATCAAACCGGTGCTGCCTTCTTTACAATATTTGACTGGATGGGTAGCGGTGCCTATAATAGTGAAAAGCACTTATCCGNAGGCAAGGCTATGATGCCCCTAGCAGCAAAAGACCAAAAGAATATTGCCTATGGACTAAACGTATATGGTGAAAACCGCGTNTGGACAATAGGTGCAAAGACAGAGTATCCAGAGCTTTGCATGGCAATAATCAACTGGCTTGCAACTCCTGAGGGTACAATGGTTAAGGAAAATGGTCCTCAAGGCGTGACCTGGGACTATGATGACCAGGGTAGACCCTACCTAACTGATTTTGGTAAGCTAGCCCTAGCTGATGCAACAGTAGAAATGCCAGAAGGCTGGTCCGGAACCTTTGGTGACGGTCAAAACCAAATCAACAACGAAACCTGGAACAGGGATGCTACAAACCCAGATGCTAAAAATGGTGACACCTACAACTATAATTTCTGGGAAACCAACCTAGACCGTGAAGTAAGCGAGATCGAGCAGGATTGGAGAGACTGGGCAGGAGCACTAGATGTTAATGAGTACCTAATCAAAAATGGACATATATCCATAAAGGTTGGTACCTCCTATGCAGCAACTCCAAAGAGTGATGAGCTCTTGACAACATGGAACCAGGTTGCCACAACCATAAAGAACTACTCATGGCAGGCAATCTACGCCTCTAACGATGCTGAATTTGACAAGATCGTTAAGGAAATGGTTGAAAAGGCCAAGGAGTATGGCTATGATGAATGTGTAGCTTACCAGCAGGCCGAAGCTGACAGACTAGTTGCTCTTATGGAAGAGGCAGAAAAATAGGATTAGATCAGCTTAACATATGAAAGCGAGGGCTTTGCTAGTAACAAGGCCCTCTTTTTCTAGCTTTAGATGAGAATATCCAAGGCTTTAGCTAGTGGATATAATACTAGGCTTATGCTTATGATAAAGTATAGATAATAGTAATTTTTCAGATAAATTTGATGATAAAACTAAGTAAAGGAGACCTGGTATGGGAAAGATGTTTAGACAAGAAGGGAACTGCCTCATAAGGGAACTTCATGGTGAAAAGCTATGTATCGAGCCCTGGGGCAAAAACAGCCTGAGGGTAAGGGCTATAATGGGCAGTGAATTTATAAATGAGGATTGGGCCCTAGATACAGAGCCTGACTCTTGTGATGGGGTTACCATTAGTATTAACGAACAAGAGGCTATTATTAAAAACGGTAAGATAAGGGCTAGCATCAGATATGATGGCCTAATCACCTACTATAACCAAGAGGACAAGGTCCTTTTAAAGGAGTATGTGAGAAACCGCAGAGAGCTTACCCGTTATTGTAGTACTCTCAACCTAGAGGCCAGAGAATTTAGACCCCACCTAGGGGGCGACTATGCCCTTACGGTTAGGTTTGAATCAGATCCGGAGGAAAAGATCTTTGGTATGGGCCAATACCAACATGGTTACCTAAACCAGAAAAACTGCAGGCTACTTCTTGAGCAACGCAACTCACAGGCCTCTATACCCTTTGCAGTATCTAGCCTGGGCTATGGATTTTTGTGGAACAATCCAGCTGTAGGAGAGGTTGTCTTTGGTAAAAACCTGACAGAATGGCATGCCAGAAACACAAAGCAGCTAGACTATTGGATAACAGCAGGTGACACACCAGCAGAGATAGAGGAGCAATATGCCGATGTAACAGGCAAGGTACCTATGATGCCCGACTATGCTATGGGCTTTTGGCAGTGCAAGCTCCGCTACCAGACCCAGGACGAGCTATTATCCATCGCCAGGGAGTACAAGAAAAGGGGTCTACCCATATCAGTTATTGTGGTTGACTTTTTCCATTGGACCAACCACGGTGAATGGAAGTTTGACCCTGACTACTGGCCAGATCCTGAGGGCATGATCAGGGAACTCAAGGAGATGGGTATAGAGCTAATGGTATCCATCTGGCCAACAGTTGCCAAGGACAGCGAAAATTATGAGGAAATGAACGAAAAGGACTATCTTGTTAAAAATGATATGGGCATNACTACCCATATGGAGTTTACAGGCAACCTGGTCTTTTTCGATGCCACCAACCCAGGTGCTAGGGATTATGTCTGGCAAAAGGTAAAAGAAAACTATTATGACAAGGGTGTAAAGCTCTTTTGGCTTGATGAGGCAGAGCCTGAGTATGGCAACTACTTCTTCCCCCTATACAGGTACAAGCTAGGGCCAGCCCTCCAGGTAAACAATATATATCCGAGACTCTTTTCCAAGGGCTTTTATGATGGTATGAAGGAGTCAGGCGAGGATCAGGTTATAAACCTTGTACGCTGTGCATGGGCAGGCAGCCAAAAGTATGGAGCCCTGCTCTGGTCAGGCGACGTTGATTCTAGCTACCGGGGTCTACGTGAGCAGCTACCTGCTGGCCTTAATGCAGGACTTGCAGGTATACCCTGGTGGACCATGGATATTGGCGGCTTTTTGAGGGGTAATCCTGATGATCCAGACTTTAGAAAGCTACTGGTCAGATGGTTTCAGTTTGGCGTATTCTGCCCGGTATTTAGGCTCCATGGTGAGCGACTACCCCACCAAGAACCCCTAGGAAGCAAGGGCGGAGGCCTCTTCTTCTCAGGAGCTGACAATGAGGTATGGTCCTATGGAGAGGAAGCCTATGAGATACTTAAAAAGTATATGTTCTTAAGGGAAGAGATAAAGCCCTATATAAAGAAGCTAATGGAGGATGCCCACAAAAAGGGTAATCCTGTTATGAGACCCCTCTTTTACGATTTCCCTGAGGATGAAACTGCATGGGAGATAGAGGATGCCTACATGTTTGGTCCTGATGTCTTGGTTGCACCTATCATGCACGAAGGTATGGACAAGCGCAAGGTCTACCTACCAAAGGGAGCCAAATGGAGAAATACAAATACCGACCAGGTCTTTGAAGGTGGTAGCTGGGTAGAATGTACTGCACCCCTTGCAGTAATACCGGTCTTTACTAGACAGGGCGGAAGTGTAGAATTTAATATTTAGTCCTAGTAAATAGGCTTAAATACACTAGCTTAAATATACTAAGAATTAATTAGGATATGCTATAAAACCCCTACTCAAAAATACTGTACGGTTTATACTGTACAGTATTTTTTTATTTAAAATTATTTAAGCAAGCTAAAATATCGCTTAAGTTCTGCTAATGGCCTCAGCTATTGGCAGACATAGGGTCTATAGGGCTACTTTCTCCCATAATATCATAATATAGAGGTAAATAAACAAAATACCACTAGCGAACCAAGGCAAATCGTGTATAATATAGTAAATTGACCAAGGGGGTTTACTTATGCCTAATAAAAGGATATCAGTCTTTTTATCTGTTATCATAATATTAGTTATTAAGCTAACTGCCTGTAGCCTTTATCCAATAAATAGTGGAGAGGGACCCCTAGCCACTGCTATAAACGACCAAGGTGACCAGGACCTATCAGAGGCTGGGCCTTACAGGCCAGCCATCAGAGGAGCCAAGGGTAGAGCCGACAGATGAGCAAAGGCCTGACCCTAGAGTAGAGCCAAGTGCGGAGCCGACGGAG